>ENA-ORBV01000260-ORBV01000260.1-microbial-mat-metagenome-genome-assembly--contig:-NODE-260-length-117184-cov-9.411820_pt1 | contig 117184 bp, 87 predicted proteins | sample MGYA00237777_ERZ505514 | MGnify/ENA primary metagenome ERZ505514 (study PRJEB26160, sample SAMN06269048) | microbial mat metagenome | isolation source: Oligotrophic lake microbial mat | place...
CTGCGACCAAGTGCGACGAGACTGCGACCAAGCGCGACGAGGCGGCGACCAAGTGCGACGAGACTGCGACCAAGTGCGGCGAGACTGCGACCAAGTGCGGCGAGACTGCGACCAAGTGCGGCGAGACTGCGACCAAGTGCGGCCAGGCTGTACTCGAGCGTTCCGGCGCGCATCAGCGTGCGCTGGGATCTCGAGACTCAGCTCAGCAAGCTGCGCCCGAGCGTCTCGGCCTGCCCACCTGCGTCCTTCGTCTCGATCGCTTGCTCGATCTTGCCGTCGGCACCAATCACGTAGGTGATGCGGCGGGGATAAGCGTCATTCGCAGTCTCGCAGGCCTTGTAAGCGAGCCCGACTTTTCGATCGACGTCGCACAAGAGCGGGAAGGGGAAGGCTTGAGTCTCAGCGAACGCGCGATTCGATTCCACCGAATCGAAGGACACACCGACGATCGACACACCAGCTGTTTCGAAATCGCGGATTCGATCACGGAACCCGCAGCCTTGGCGTGTTCAACCGGGCGTCGAAGCCTTGGGGTAGAACCACAACACCAAGCGTCGACCGCGGTAGTCGGCAAGCTTGCGCACGACACTCGACTGATCGAGAACTTCGAACGCGGGTGCCGTCGATCCGACCGCGAGCAAACGCACGTTCGCGCCTAGAACGCGGCGAAGGAGCGTGGAAATGAGGTTCATCACCATCGGATCGACCGCCTTTAGCTGTCAGCCGCCGCGCTCAGGCTGGTCCGGAGCCTCTTCGTCGACGTCCTCGTCAGCATCGTCAGCGCTACCGCCGTCTTCGTCGTCCTCTGCCTCGCCATCCGAATCGTCATCAGCATCCGAGTCCTGCGCAGCCTCGCTGGGTCGGTTCGCACTCGCCCTGCCCGACTCCAGGCTCACTTCGCTCTCGTCCGCATTCGGATTGATCGCCTTGTCACGCAACCGCGCTTCACGAATCAGCAGATCGAGATCAGCCGCCTTCTCGATCGAATCGTCGTACTCCCACGCGATATGCGGAATACGGCGCATTTCCAACACGCGCGCGACCTGACGTTGGATGTAACCGCTCGCGCCTTTGAGCATGTGCGCTGCTCGATTGCGATCGGCCGCATCACCCAACACCGAATAGAAAATCTTCGCAGCCGACAGGTCGTCTGCCAGCTCGACCTTCAGAATCGTGATGAAGCCGGCCCGAGGATCGTTGATCTCGAACTGGAGGCAATGGGCCGCCCGCTCGTGAATGCGCGATTCGAGTCGCGCGATCGTGCGCGGATTGGCCATGCCGTTTCGCTATTGGCCCAGCGTGCGCTTGACCTTGATGACCTTGTAGGCCTCCAAGACGTCTTGCTCGCGCAAGTCTTGGTAGTCCTTCAACGTGATGCCGCAGTCGAATCCTGCGCGCACTTCCTTGGCGTCGTCCTTCTCGCGACGAAGCCCGAGGATGACACCCGTGTGAATGACGGCACCGTCGCGCATCAGGCGGACCTTGCTGTCGCGGGACACTGAGCCGTCCGTGACATGGCAACCGGCGATCGTGCCGATCTTCGAGCTCTTGAAGAGAGCGCGCACTTCGACGTGACCGGTGATTTCCTCGGCCATCTCCGGCGCAAGCGTGCCTTCCATCAAGCCGCGCAAGTGATCGAGCAGCTCGTAGATGACCTCGTAGTATTTGATGTCGACGGACAAGCGCTCGGCCGCCGCACGCGCCTTGTCGTTCACGCCGACGTGGAAGGCGATGATCATCGCGCTCGACGTGCCCGCCAAGTTGACGTCGTTCTCGGTGACCGTGCCGACGCCGGCGAACAGCACTTTGACTTCGACTTCTTCGTGCTTGAGCTCGTTCAACGTGCTCTTCAACACTTCGACAGAACCCTGCACGTCCGCACGCACGACCAAGTTGATCGCGAGACGCTTTTGATCGGCGACCGCGCGCATGAGCGATTCGGCCGTGACGGTGCGACGTTCGGTCAACGACAGCGCGCGATTCTTGCGCTGGCGTTCCTCGGCCACTTCCTTCGCTTGCGCGAGGTCGCCGACGACGTAGAACGTTTCACCGACGCCCGGCAACGCTGACAGACCCGAGACTTCGACCGGCAGCGCGGGCGGTGCTTCGAGCACGGTCTTGCCGCGGTCGTCGTGCATCGAGCGCACTTTGCCGTAGCCCTCACCCGCGAGAATGATGTCGCCGCGCTTCAGAGTTCCGTCTTGCACGAGCAAGTGCGCGACGATGCCTTTGCCTTCGCTGATCTCGGCTTCGAGCACGACGCCTTGGGCCGGACCCTTCGGGTGGCACTTCAGTTCGAGCACTTCGCTCTCGAGGAACACGCGCTCGAGCAATTCTTCGACGCCGATGCCTTTGACAGAGCTGACCTTGATCATCGCCGTCTCGCCGCCCCATTCTTCGGGGATCAAGCCGAGGCGCGAGAGGCCTTCCATCGACTTCTGCGGATTGGCTTCGGCTTTGTCGATCTTCGTCAACGCCACGACGACCGGCACTTTGGCTGCACGTGCGTGCGCCAACGCTTCTTCGGTGCTCGGCATCGGACCGTCGTCGGCTGCGACGACGAGCACGACCAAGTCGACGGCTTTCGCGCCGCGTGCGCGCATCGCCGTGAAGGCGGCGTGACCGGGAGTGTCGACGATCGTGAGCGTGTGGCCCTTCTTCGTTTTCACTTGATACGCGCCGATGTGCTGCGTGATGCCGCCGGCTTCGCCCTCGGCGACGCGTGAGTTGCGGATCGAGTCGATGAGCGTCGTCTTGCCGTGGTCGACGTGACCGAGGAACGCGACCGTGGGCGGGCGCTGCATCAGCTCGCCGCTGACGACGTCGGTGCGCTTTTGCTTGAGACCGCTGATGAGCTCTTGCTCGGCCGCGACTTCCACCACGATGACCAGTTCGACGCCGAACTCGCCGGCGAGCAACTGAGCCGTGTCCGGATCGAGCAGCGAGTTGATGTTGACCGCGCCGAAACCGAGCTGGCGACCGGCGACCTTCAACAGATCGCCCGACTTGACCGAGAGCTTGTCGGCGAGCTTCTTGATCGTGACCGGTGCGTCGATCTTGACCTCGTCACCCGAATACGGCGACGCCGGACCTTCGTCACGGCGCGGGCCGCGCGGGAGCGGGGCACCTGGACCGCCGAACCCCGGACGCACGCCCGGACCGGTGCGGCGCAGGAATCGTCCGGCTTCGCGCTCGCGCAATTCGCCGGCGGTGAGCTGACCACGCGGACCTCGATCGCCGCGGACGAGCGCGCGTTTTTTGTCGTGGCCGAGCGTCGGCTTGACGTCGGGCGCGACGTCGTCCTTCGAACGCAGCCGGCGCGATTCGGTCTTCTTCGGCGCGTTCGTCTTGATCTTCGACAGGTCGACGAAGCCGATGACCGTGCCCTTGCGCGCCGACGGTTTCGCCGTCGGGTCGGTCGCAGTTTCGCTCGTCACTTGCACGGTCGACACGGCCTCCATCTTGGCCCGTCCCTGCGGAACGACTTCGACGATGCGCGTGTCGGTCTGCACCGTTTCGCTCGTCTCCTGCTGGTCGGTGTCGTCGACGAGCGCTGCACCCGCGCCGCTGTGCGCGTGCCTTTCGGAATGGGCGTCGGCGTGAGCGCGTCCGGCACCTTCGGTGTGCTGCGCGGCTGCGCCCGGCGTCTCGAGGCGCGTCGGCCGCGACGGAGAAACCTGCGGCTGCGTCGGGGCGCGCGTGTGCAGCGGACCCGCCGCCGCGTGTTTTTCCGGCGCGTGGTCGGTTTGGGTGTGGCCTGCCTGCGTGTGAGCGTGCTTTTCGTCGTGGTCGACGCCGCGCGCAAGTGCGGCCGTTTCGGCGACGTGCTCGACGTGCTGACGCTGCACCGGCTCGACCTCGCGTGCCGGCGACGTTTCACTCTTGCGCGCAGCCAGCGTCGAATCGAGGGCCGGAGCCTTCTGCGTCGGCGCTTCGGGTGCGGCGTCCGCCGGACCGTCGTCGATGTCGTCGATCGACTTGCGCTTCTTTTTTTTCTTGATGACGAGCGCGCCTGCGACTTCCGTCGACTCGTCGGCTTCGCCGGCGGCTTTGAGCAGCCCGTTGGCTTCCAAGAATCCGCGAATCTGGAGGTACTCGAAGTCCTCGAGGCCGGCCATCGCCGACTTCTCGGTCACGTGACGTTCACGGAGCTTCTTGACCAGGTCCGGCCCGCTCATGCCAATTTCTTTGGCGAGGTCGTGGATGCGCTTCTTCTGGCTCAAGTGTGTTCGGTTCTCGCTCGTTCGGGGGAGGTCGGGCTCGTGCTGATTCTACGGGACGAAACGGTCGTCCGCAGTCCACAGCGGACTGCGTCTCGAGCGTTCAGGCCAAGGCCTTGCGCGCTGGCGTTGGGCCTTCGGATCCGCCCTCGGAATCCGGGTCGCCCACACCCGGAGGCGTGCCGCCGCCGGATTGATCGGTTTCGAATTCTGCGCGCGTCTTGATGTCGATGTCCCACCCGCACAGCTTGCTGGCGAGGCGCACATTTTGGCCTTTTTTGCCGATGGCGAGCGACTGTTGGTCCTCGTCGACGATCACGACGGCCGAGCGCGTGTCGATGTCGGGGTAGATGTTGTTGATGTCGATCGTGGCCGGTTTCAGGCCGTTCTGGATCAACGTCTCGAGCGAATCGCTCCACTTGATGATGTCGATGCGCTCGCCGCGCAGTTCGTCGATGACGGCCTTGATGCGCGAGCCGCGCACGCCGACGCAGGCACCGATCGAATCGATCTTCGGGTCGACGGAGACGACGGCCATCTTGGTGCGGTAGCCGGGTTCGCGCACGACGCGCTTGATCTCGATGATCGCGTCCGCGATCTCGGGCACTTCGAGTTGGAAGAGGCAACGCACCAGGTCGGGGTGCGTGCGCGAGACGAGGATGCGCACACGCGAGCCGTCTTTGCGAACCTCGACGATGATCGCGCGGATGCGATCGCCGGGGTTGAAGGTTTCGCCGCGCACGCGGTCTTCTTTGCCGAGGTAAGCCTCGACCTTGCCGAGGTTCACGACCAAGTAGTCGCCCTCGAAACGCTGCACGACGCCGTTCACGAGTTGGCCGACGCGCGATTCGTACTCTTCGAAGAGCACGTCGCGTTCGGCTTCGCGCAGACGCTGTTGGAAGCCCTGTTTCACCGCTTGCGCAGCGATACGGCCGAGCTCGGCGAGCTCGAACTCGTACTCTTCCTCGTCGTCTTCCATCGACACTTCGCCGGTCTTGCGGTCGAGGCGCACGACGAGGTCCTCGCCGACACCGAGGCGTTTGCGAACGCCCGCAGCCAACGCTTCCTCGAGCCCACGGAAGATGACTTCCTTGGGGATGTCCTTGTCGCGGTGGATGACGTCGATCATCCGCAGCAGGTCTTCGGGATTCATGTGGTGGGTGGGCACGGAAACACGCACGTGCGCGCCTTCATTGGGCGCGCACGGGCGTGCTTCCGCTTGGTCAGGAGGGGTGAGACTGGCTGGCCGGAGCGGGTGACCCCGCTCCCAGGGCGCCACCTGGCTGTACCGCGCGTGTGGCGCGGTGTCGCTAGGTCCCTGGGAGACTCGGCAGTGTGTGGTATGGGGGGCGCGGAGTCAATCGAACCCGCCGCCAAGTCGCCGATTCGAACGATCCAGTGGGAGCGCGCCGTCGTATCCTGCCCGACCACGCATGACGCGCAGTTCCAAACAGGGTGGGGAGCCCGTCCACAGCGCTCCAGCCTGGCTCGCCGGAGCCGGTCCCGCACGCGCGACCCTCGTGTCGCAGCTCGAGCGGCTCGCGGCCGCGGATGCCTCGCTCCTGATCGAGGGCGAAAGTGGTTCCGGCAAGAACCTGGCGGCGCGCTGGCTGCACGAGCACTCCGCTCGGCGCTCGCAGCCGCTCGTCGAAGTCGACTTGTCCGCCCTGACGCCCACCCTGATCGAGGCCGAGCTCTTCGGTCACATCGAGGGCGCCTTCACCGGTGCGGCACACGCGCGCGTCGGTCGTTTCGTGCGCGCAGAGGGCGGCACGCTCGTGCTCGACGGTGTCGAGCGACTGGCTGAAGGGCTGCAAGGCAAATTGCTGCGTGCGCTGCAGGAACGTCGAGTCGAACCGCTCGGCGCCGATAGCTCGGTGGCGATCGACGTGCGCATCGTCGCGACGAGTTCGGCCCCGCTCTACGAGCGCGTGCGGCAAAAGCGTTTTCGCGAGGACTTGTACTACCGCCTCGCTGTCGTGCGCCTCGAGTTGCCGCCGCTGCGTCAGCGCGTCGAAGACATCGCGAGCATCGCGCGCGGTTTGATCGAGCGAGCCGGCCAGCGCGCGTCGGTGGCGCGCCGCGTGCTGTCGCCTGCTGCTTTGGAGAGGCTCGAAAAACACGCCTGGCCGGGCAATCTGCGCGAGCTCGAAAACGCGATCGAGCGCGTGTTGGTGCTGGCGGCGCAGGGCGGCGGACCGATCGAGGCCGACGAGTTCGCCTTTCTATCCGAATCCGTCGCGGGCTTTCCTGAACGCCTCGCGCGCGAAGCCTTGGCGCACGGCGTTTCCATCGAGCGACTCGAGAGCGCGATGTTCGACGAAGCGCTGCGCGAGACGCGCGGGAACGTCACGCAGGCTGCGAAGCTCGTCGGACTGACCCGGCGTGCGTTCGACATCCGACACGAGAAGAAAAAGGGCGGCGAAGCGCCTCCGCACGAGTCGAAGGACGAAACGTGATCCCGCGCGCACTCTGCCTCGCGCTCGTGCTCGCGTGCACGACGACCGTGTCGTCCGCCGCACGGATGCGCAGCGCGGAAATGCTCGGAGCCACGCACTCGGAAGAGGATTCTCCGACTGCGCTCCTCGCTCGGGCCGCGAGCGGGGAGGAGGCCGCCGAACGCACGCTCGTCGCACTCGGAGAAAGCGCAGCCGACGCAGCGCTCGCGGACTTCGCGAAACAGTCGACGGCCGAGCGGCGTGTGCGCGCGCACGTTGTCGAACGCACCGGCCGCGCGAGCGCGATTCTCCCGGCGCTCGCGGGCCTCGCCGACTCCGACGCGAGCGTGCGCATCTCTTTCGCGCGCTTCTTGGCGCGTCCGGAATTGCTCACGGAACGCTCGGCCGAGCGCGTCGATCGATTGGCGCAGCTCGCGCTCGAGGACGGGGATTCGAACGTGCGCGAGGCCGCGTTGCGCGCGATCGGCGAACTCGACGATCCGCGTGCGGCCGCGACGCTCGACAGTTCGATCGACACGCTCGGCGGAGATGATCGCGCGCTCGCGGCAGAGCTCCTTGCCTCCGACCCCGACGGTCGGACGCGCGCTGCGGCGCGACTCGTGCGCGCCGCGCGGGGGCTGGAAAACACGGCAATTTTCGCTGCTTTGCTCGTTCCGTGTGCGCACGCAGCGGCAGACGATCCGAACGGATTCAAGACGGTGGCGGAGCGCGCGCCGATCCTCGCAGGTCTGCGTCACTTCGATCCGGTCGTGCGCGCGGCGGCCGGCCTCGCGCTCGACGGCCACGTGAATCGACTGCTCGCGCAACACGAGTACGAACGCGCCTCGAGTGTGCTGGCCGCCTTCGGTGAAGACGGTTTCGACACGTGTCGCACGCTCGAGGAACGCGCGCGCGTCGCCATGTTGTCGGGCGCGCACGACGAGGAAGCGATCGCCTTTGCACGCGAACTCGACGCGGCCGCGCGCGCGCGCGAAGAGCCGTACGCTGCCAGTTGGCGAGCGCGTGCCGCACACCTCGAAGCGCTCGCGTGGATCGCGAAGAACGAGCCTCTGCGTGCCGAAGAGCCGTTGCGTCGTGCGCAACGCTTCCTCGACGAACGCTTGGCCGGCCGCGCGGATTTGACGGGAAAAGCAGGTTCCAGCGAGCACGTCGCTGTGCTGTTCGAGCGCGCCAGCATCGCCGTTTCCGAAGCGGGTCGGCTGATCGTCGCCGCCCTCCTGAAGAACGGCGGACGCGATCTCGACACGGTCTCCCGCGCGACTCTCGAAGCGCTGCGCACGGCGCATCGACTCACGCTCGAAGCTCAGCGCGTCGCATGGCGCGCCGATGTCGAAGCGCCGGCGAGTTTCGACGTCGTGTGGCAAGCGAACGTCGGGCTGTTCGATCTCGTGCTCGACGTCGCACGTCGTACGAGCTTCGGACCCGAGCGCTCGCTCGCCGTGCGTCGCGTGTTGGGGCGAGCGCTCGCGACCGTCGCTCCGCTCGAAGCGATCGGCTTCGAACCGTACGCGAACGACGACCGCGAACTCGGTGATCCGCATGCGGATCCGCGGCGTCGCGCACTGCTCGTCGGTGCGCTCGACGCGATGTGCGATCAACTCGCGAGCAGCGTTTCCAAGGCGCGTCGCGCACTGATGCGCGCATCGATCGAGGAGCCCGGCGGAGCAGAGCCCGAAGACCAAAGGGCCCTTTTGACGGCCGAATTCCGCTTCCAGGACGCCGTCGAGCGCCGCGGCAAGGCCGAGGAGGGCGACGCTTCGGGCCTCGCGGAATTGCGCACACCGAGTTCGTTCGTCGTGTGGCTCGCGCGCGCGCTGCGCGAGGAAGGTCGCGCCAAGGAAGGGCGGCCCATACTACTGCGCGCGCGCGATTTCCTCGACGCCTCGGAGGTCGCGCAGAACTTCCTGTGGGGGATCGAGATGAAGGCCGAGATCGAGATGATGCTCGGCAGTTCGATCAGCGACGAAGGCGACCCGCACCTGGCCGAGATCGAATTGATCAAAGCCGAGCGACGGCTCGCGGAACTCGAAGACACGTTGAAGGAGCGCGGTGCCGGCGCCGCGACGCTCGCTCTCGTGCGCAATCAACGTTGCAACGCGCTCGTGTCGCTCGCGGTGAACGCGAACGTGAAGATGCACGACCCCGCGAGAGCCGTGGCGTGGTTCGAGCAAGCGTGGGAGATCCGCAAGGACGACTTCATGCGCGTCTTGCTCGCGTGCTATCGGGCGCGCGAAGAGAAGCGCGACGAAGCGCGCGCGCTGGTGCGCGACGTGACGCCCGGTCCGGGGACATTCTACAACTTGGCGTGCACGTGGGCGTTGCTCGGTGAGCACGAAACTGCGCTCGCGTTCTTGAAGCGCGATCTCGCCGTCAACTATCCGACCGAGCGCGCTCTCGCGAAGCAGAAGGATTGGGCGCGCGACGATCCCGACTTGGAATCCATGCGCGGCGACGCGCGCTTCATCGAGATCGTGGGGAAACCGAAATGAGCGTCGTGCACGTCACGGGCAAAGCGCGGCGTTGGCTCGCCTCCGGGCATCCGTGGGTCTACCGCGACGACGTGGCCGAAGTCGAAGCCGAGCCCGGCGACGTCGCTACGGTCGTGGATCCGGCGGGCGCCGTGCTCGGACAAGCCTTCTTCAGCGCGCAGTCGCGTATCGCCCTGCGCTTCGTTTCACGCGAGAAAACCAGGCCCGATCGGGCGTTCTTCGCCGAGCGGATCGCGCGTGCGGTCGCTGCGCGCGCGCGCGACGGTTACTTGGACCCGCGCGGAGCGTGTCGCTTGCTCGCAGGCGACGCCGACTTGTTGCCGGGCTTCGTGCTCGATCGCTACGCCAACGTGTTGGTCGCACAGTGCGGCATGCTCGCGGCCGATCGACACCGCGATCTGTTCGTCGAACTCGCACGTGCGTCGTTGCCGTTCGAGATCGCCTGCGTCTACGACCGTAGTGACTCGTCGTCGCGCAAGCTCGAAGGTCTGGTGCAGCGCGTCGAAGTCGTCGACGGCGCGTTGCCCACCGAGCTGATCGTGCACGAGTCGGGCATGAGCTACTCGGTCGACGTCGCCCACGGGCACAAGACGGGTCACTACCTCGATCAACGCGACAACCGTCTGCGTGCCGCCGATTTCGCGCGCGACGTCGACGTCCTCGACGCGTTCTCGTACGACGGCTTGTTCGGTATCCGCGCGGCACTCGCCGGTGCGAAATCGGTCGTGTGCGTCGATCAATCGAAAGAAGCGCTCGAACGCGCTGCCGCAAACGCCGAGCGCAACGGTGTGCGCGACCGCATGACGTTCGAGCGCGCCAACTGCATGCACGATCTGCGTGATCGTGCTGCGCGAGCCGAGCGCTTCGGCCTCGTGATCGTCGACCCACCCGCATTCGCGAAAAGCCGCCGCGAAGTCGAAGGTGCCGAACGCGGCTACATCGAACTGAATCGACGTGCGTTCGAGATCACCGCGCCGGGCGGGATGGTCGTTTCGGCCTCGTGCTCGTTCAACGTGCGCGCCGCCGACTTCCAGAGCTACTTGGCGCGCGCGTCGTACAAGGCGGCGCGCAGTGCATGGCTGACCGAATTCCGCGGCGCCGGCAGCGATCATCCGGTCTTGCTGACGCTGCCTGAGACGAACTACCTCAAGTGCGCGTTCGTGCGCGTCGGCTGACGCGCGGTCACTCGGGCACGACGATCACGCCTTCGCGGACGGCCATCGCCGCGATCACGCGGAATCCCATGATGGTTTTGGAAGTCGACGAAGCCGAGGCGCGCCCGACGGCTTTCACCCGATCCGTCGGCGCGAGCGCGAGCTCCTCGACTGTGTCAGGCGCGAGCGTGGCTTTCGCGGTCGTCTCGGTCCGCTGAAGAGCGTGCTCCGGAGTACGCCGAGAGCCCCACGTGATCCAACTCGCGATCGCAAGCGTGATACAGCCGACGATGATGAGCACAGTTCGCATGTCTCAGGGCACGACGACGCGCGTCGCTTGGCCTTCTTTGATTTCGATGCGCGCCTTGAACGCGTCGCGCAGTGCAACCCACTTGCCCGCCTTCGGATTGTCAGATGTCGTATCGCGCTCGAAGCGCTGAAACCTCAGTTCCGCGTCGTAGCTGCCCACCGTCCATTCGCCGAACTCGATGGTGCTCGTCGCCCAGACCGGTTGACGGTCGGCCCGTGCGGGGCCGGTCGAGGCGCTACTCATCGTTTCGTCACCGATCGAGAACGTCACACGCCCGTGCTCGGGAGCCACGATCGTTGCAGGCAATTCGACCGTCAACGTCCCCACCGCGATGTCGATCGAGCACGAATAATCCCCGCCGGCGACGGTGTCGATGGGAACACGCGTGCGAGCGATGGAACGCTTGGCGGAGGAGAGGACTTCGACCGTGACGCGCGCGGCACCTTCGACACGGCCGACGGCGAGACCGGTTGCATCCGTAGTCGCGAGGAGGCTCGATCGCCAACCCTTGCCATCGACTTGCGTATGGATCCGCGCGTTCACCGCGACGTCGGCCGCGGGCTGCCCGCTCCTGTGCACTCGGACGCGCAGCGTGCAAGGCGCACTCTGCGAAGCGTCGATCACGATCTCTCGCGTCTCGCCCGCATGCAGATCGAATTCGAGGCGCTTCGGATCTCCCTCCCAGGTTCCAACGTTCGCGTCCGGTCGATTCCAATAGAACGAGAAGGGGCCTGGAGAGAGTCCTCGCAACTCGAACTTGCCATCGGCCCCTTGGATCGTGTGAGTCATACGACCCTCGGGCTGGAGCTCGAACCCGATCGGCGATTCGCCCGGGCCGGTGATCATGACACCGCGCACGACGGCTTCCGGATCGAGATCGATGTCGCCCAACCGCAGGATGTCCTCGGGCGGAACGACGAGCATGCGCAGCCACTTCTTGCCGCTGCCTTCGGATTCGATCGAGAGCGCGTAGGTTCCAGCTGCGAGGTTCGTGAAGCGGAATTGTCCACCGTCGGCTGTATCCAATGAGCGAGGTCGACCGGGGAAGTTCTCGACGTCGCCGCGCATGTTCTTGCCCAGCCGGCTCGGCAATTTTGACGGCATGCGGTCGGCGTCGAACGTGTCGCGGCACAGTTGAACCGCGGCTCGCGTCACGGGTTTGTGCCCGAGCCGCACGCGGCCGGTTATCCCGGATGCGAGCGATAGGGCGATCGTCTGCACGTCCTTCGAGCCAGCATCGAGAACGAATGGGATTTCGACATCGGCGTGAGCCGGCGCCGTGACCGCGACGACCGAGTCGCCGATCACAGGCAAGCGCGCTTCACCTCCGGGGTGAGCCTCGAGCGCGATTTCGAGCTGGTGCCTCGTACTCGTCACGTTCGGCGGATCGCGCTGCGCCACCCGAATGCCGAAGTGTTCGATCGGCGCGCGCGTTGCGCCGTCGATCACGCGAAAGGTCATGCCCGGGGCGCGCGTGAGCACGATGCGCACGCCGGACGTTCCGGGCTCGAACGTGCAGCGCGGATCGAGGGCGGCACCGCCGAAGGGCTGGAACTCCGAGGACTTGATCTCCAGCATGTGCGGCTCGGCCTTCTGGAGATACAGCGTGAACGAGCCGTCGGCCCCGCTTCGCGTGGATGTCTGCGCCGACTTGTCCTTCGTGCGGGCTTGGATCCCGAGCTTCGCCGCCGGAGCTCCCGACTCGTCGACGACCACGCCCGTGATCGTCGCCGCACGCTGGGCCACGATGTCGCGCACGGCGGTCAGGTGCATTTCGACGACGTCGACGATGACCTTCTCCGACGACATCCACTCGCCGGCCTCGAGTCGAAGGGCGTACCGTCCCGCGGTCAGGTGTGCGATGCGGTAGCGGCCGTCGTCAGCGGTCCGTTCGGAGTCCGTGAACGTAGCGGCGTAGTAGGAAATCCGAGCGTTGGGGATGGCCATGCCCGCGTCGGAGATCACGCGGCCGTCGAGAACTCCGCACGCGGAGAGCGCGATCTCGCCGAGGTCGTTGTCGCCTGGAACGAGCTTGCGCAGTTCCTGTCCGAACGAGGTCCCGAAAGCGCGCTCACCGACCGACAGGAACTCCGACGCTACGACTCTCAGCCTCGCTTCGTGCGCGGGCGAGCTGACTTCGACGAGGAAGCGGCCGTCCGCTCCGGTCACGGACTCGAAGGACTCTTGCTTCCTGGATTGGTCGGCGAGGACACGCAACGTCACGCGCGCACTCTCGATGGCGGCGCCGCGTGAATCGACGACGCGCGCGAACACGCGGCACTTCGGCGTGCTTGGCGGATCGAGGCCCTCACGGACCGCTTGGGGGTTGCGTGTGGTGGCGTCGATTCCGGAAGTCGGATCGAGGTCGGTGGCAGATGTGGGTGGCAGCTTCGCGCTCGCGCTGGAGGACGGCGTCGGGACCGTCAGCTCCTGTCTCGTTCCACGCCGCGATGCGAACGCAAGCCACGCGACGAGCGCGAGGATCACAACGGAAAGTGCCAGAAGACGACGCATGAATCAGCCACTCGTCAGTGTACGAAGAAGGCCACCACCGCCCAGCGCGCCAAGCTTCGCAGTAGAATCTTCGGCCCGCGGAAGGGCGGCCCAGCCATGGAACAAGGCACTCGCATTGAAATTCAGGTCAATGGTGAAGCGCGCTCCGCCGCCCGGGGGACGAGCGTCGACGCTTTCGTCGCGGAGCTTGGACTGCGGCCGGAAGTCGTGGCGATCGAAGTCAACGATCGGCTCGTGCGGCGCGACGAGCGCGGACGGACGATGTTGAGCGACGGCGATCGCATCGAAGTCGTGACGCTCGTCGGCGGAGGATAGGGAACATGGCATCGACGACATTGCACGCCAGTGAACCGTGGCTCGCGGACGAACAACTCGTCGTGGGGGACACGGTTCTCCATTCACGACTGCTCGTCGGCACGGGCAAGTACAAGTCGTTCGAGGAGACGGCGCAGGCACTCGCCATCAGCGGCACACACTGCGTCACCGTCGCGGTGCGGCGCGTGAACCTCGACGCGAAGAGCGGGCCTTCTTTGCTCGATCACATCGATCGCTCGCGCTACGTTATCCTGCCGAACACGGCCGGTTGCTTCGACGCGAAGAGCGCGATTCGCACGGCGGAACTGGCGCGCGACGTGCTGGGGACGAAGCTCGTGAAGCTCGAAGTGCTCGGCGACGCGAAGACGCTGTTGCCCGATCCGATCGGCACGCTCGAAGCAACGCGTGAACTCGTCGCGCAAGGTTTCGACGTGATGGTGTACACGTCCGACGATCCCAGGCTCGGCGTGAGATTGCAGGAATTGGGCGCGAAAAGCGTCATGCCGGCCGGTTCTCCGATCGGTTCGGGCCAAGGCATTTTGAATCCGAACGCCATCCGCATCCTGCTCGAGCTCGTCACCGTGCCCGTCATCGTCGACGCGGGCGTCGGAACGGCGAGCGACGTGGCGATCGCGATGGAACTCGGCGCGCACGGCGTCTTGCTCAACACAGGGATAGCGTCGGCGCGCGAACCGTTGCGCATGGCGGCGGCGATGCGCGATGCGTGTACGGCGGGACGGCAAGCGTTCCTCGCGGGCCGTATCCCGAAGCGGCTCTACGCGAACGCGAGTTCGCCGACCGACGGATTGATCTCGAGCCACGAGAAACCGCGCGCGTGAATCTCGCTGAGATCGCCGATGCGGGGTTGAACCCGCTCGATTCCGTTCCGCTTTTCGTCGGAGCGCTCATCATCGTCGTGCTCAGCGCGCTCACACTTCCGATCGTGGCGCGCCTCGTCCGCGCGATCGCCCCGATCGACGAGGAAGCGCGCGTGAGCTGGAGATTCGGGCATATCCTGATCTTGGCAGCCGTGTTCGTCGCATCGATGGAGGTCGTGCCTGCACTCGTTCCGCTGCCGCGCGAAGGAGCTTGGTTGCTGGTCCTTTCGTCACTCGCGATGCTGCCCTCGATCGCAGTCGCGACCGGGTTCGCCTGGGGTGTCGATCCGACTCGCTTGCGCGCCCTCGGATTCCGTTCCGGCCATTTCTTCACGAGCGCTTCCGCGGGGATGGTCGCGTACGTGATCCTCATCCTCGGGTTGGGCGCGCTCGCGCTCGCGTGGCAATGGATCTTGGCGCGATTCGGCGTCGGCGAGGTCGAGCAGGACGTCATCACCGCGCTCAAAAAACTCCAAGGGAGTCAGCGCATCCTCGCTGTCGTCTTCGGCGTCGCGGTGCAGCCCTTCCTCGAAGAGTATTTGTTCCGTGGCTTCCTCCAGCCCTACTTCGTGCAGCACTTGCGTGCCGCCGCAGGAATCGCCGTGACGTCGGCGTTGTTCGCGATCTTGCACGGCGTCGGCGCATTCGTGCCGATTTTCGCGCTCTCGTGCCTGCTTGGATACGTGATGATGAAGACGCACCGACTGCACGCGGTGTGGCTGATCCACGCCGTTCACAACGGCATTCAGTTCTTGTTCCTGTACGTGATCAAAGAGCCCTTCCCGCACGCCGAGTCGTCGGGTGGGCTGCTCCAACTCTTCATCCCATGAACGATTATCCGAGTCGTGGATTGTTCCGAGCGCTCGCCGGCGGAGCTTTCGCCGCACACAACGCGACGTTGACGGGCAGGGTCGTGCTCGGCGTCGACGTCGGGATCTGGTTCGGTTGCGTGCTGCGTGGCGACGACGCGATGCTCACGATCGGATCGCGCACCAACGTGCAGGACTTGACGATGATCCACGCCGACACAGACGTGCCGAACGTGATCGGTTCCGAAGTCACGATCGGACACCGCTGCGTGCTGCACGGAGCGCGTGTCGAGGATCGTTCGCTGATCGGCATGGGCGCGATCTTGCTGGGCGGATCGGTCATCGGTCGCGAATCGCTCGTCGCCGCCGGCGCCGTCGTGAAAGAGGGCTTCGTCGTCCCGCCGCGTTCTCTCGTCGCAGGTGTGCCGGCCAAGATCATCCGCACGCTCAGCGATGACGACGTCGCCAAGATCGTCGCCAGCGCTGACGGCTACGTCGCGAAAATCAGGCTGTATTTGTGATGGATTCCTACGTCGAACGCCTCGCCGATCTCGATCGAAGACTGGCTGCGCTCGAGCGCGTCGCCGTCGCTTTTTCAGGCGGCGTCGATTCGACCGTGCTGTTGCACGCAGCACAGCGCGTGCTCGGCGCGGGTGCTGTCGGCGTCATCGCCGATTCACCTTCGTTGCCGCGGCGCGAGCTCGAAGAAGCGCGTTCCGTCGCAGCCGCGATGGGCGCGACGCTCGTCGTCATCGCTACGCACGAACTCGACGACGAGCGCTACCGCGCGAACGCCGGCAATCGTTGCTACTTCTGCAAGTCGGCATTGTTCGCCGCGATGGAGCCGTGGGCGCGCGAGCACGGTTTCAACGCTCTGGCTTTCGGCGAGATCGTCGACGATCTTGTCGACGTTCGACCCGGAGCTCAGGCCGCGCGCGAGTTCGGCGTCGTCGCACCGTTGTCGGCGGCGCAGATGTCGAAGGACGACGTGCGCCGTTACGCGCGCGAACACGGACTCACCGTCGCCGACAAGCCTTCGTCGGCGTGTCTCGCGTCGCGCTTGCCGGTCGGAACGGTCGTTTCGCGCGAACGTTTGGCGCGCATCGAACGGGCCGAGGACGCCTTGCGCGATCTCGGGCTCAGGCAGTTGCGCGTGCGCGATCACGGCACGCATGCGCGCGTCGAAGTCGGCGCCGACGAGATCGCAGTGCGCGAGCGAATCGCGATCGACGCCGAGCGCGAACTGCTCTCTTGCGGGTTCGAAACGATCGAGTGGGGCGTCTACAAAACCGCCGCCGAGCGTGCCGCGAGTTCGCAGTGAGCCGAGCTTTATCGCTCCCGTGCGACGCCTCGATCCGTGCGCATCCGCCGGAAGCGCGGTCGGAATGCGCGTTCCAAAACGGCCCTAAATGCGCACGATTCGCGCTCCGCCCTTTTCCGATCGCTTCGAATCGCGTCGAATGACGGCTTCACGGCATGGCGCCTGAATCAGATGTAGGGAATACGGACAGCGCTGACTCACCGACGCATTCCCCGTCGAAGAGCCTGTACACCGCTCGCGGCGTCTCGTTCGCACTCCTCGCGAACCCGACCGTGCAGGCGATCCGTTTCGCTTCGAAGTTGGCGTTGCCGTGGCTCGTCACGACCGAGCAATTCGGTGAAGCGACGCTGGCTGGGGTGATCATGTTCGGCGTGCAACACGTCGCCGTCTTCGGCCTCGACGAAGCACTCATCAGTGCTCCGCACATCGACGCGCCGCTCTACGCGAGAGCACGCCGCCTGCAGACCTTGATCGGCGTGATGCTCGCCGTGCTGATCGCCGGCGTGGGTGCGTCGATGCAGTGGTCGAGCGAGCAAGCCGGACTCGGCAAGTTGCTGATCGCCCTCGCGCCGATGACGATCATCGCGAACTTGGGCACGTTGCCGACGGCAATCCTCATTCGTGACCGCTGTTTCGCGCGCATTTTCGCGGTCGATTTGATCATGATCACGACGCTCACCTCGGTCAGCGTCGGATCGGCGGCGCTGGGCGCGGGCGAATGGTCGCTCGTCTACGCGTGGCACGCGAACGCGTTGGCCTCCCTCGTCGCGGCTTCGATCTTCGCGCGGCCGCTGCTCCCGAAACATGTCGGCGGAGCGGTCAGCCTCGAGTCCGTACGCAAGAATGGCGCGCACTTCACGGGCGCTGCATTGCTCGGTTACATCGGCGAGCGACTCGACAGCGCGTCGGTTGGATTCGGTCTCGGTCGCGCGGCGCTCGGGCTCTTCGAACTGGCGCAGACGCAGAGCCAAGTGATGGTGAACTACGCGTCGAGCGTCTCCGAACGGCTCCTGTTCCCGACGTTCGCGCTGCAACACAGAATCGGCAGTCTCACCTCCGCGTACGTGCAGGCGCTGCGCATCACGCTCATATTCCTGCTGCCGCTGCACGTCTTGTTGGCGTTGATGGCCGAACCGATCGTGAACACATTCTTCCCACCGCGCTGGGGTAGCGCCGCGCCGCTGCTCTCGTGTCTCGCGATGGCGGCGGGGGCGCGTTGTTTCGACGTGACCGCGATCACGGCGCTCAAAGCAGCAGCGGCGGGGCGCACGGTCTTCCACCTCGGCGTCTTGCGCATCGGGCTGCTCGTCGTCGCACTCGCATTGTCGCTGCCGTACGGAGTCGGCGCCGTCGCGGGAGCGGTGCTCGGCGGTCGCATCCTGGCGGCGCTCGCGTCGATGACGGCCGCATGGAGACGACTCGATTTGAACACGACGAGTGCTGCAAGCGAATTGAGCGCTGCGGGCGCCGCGTTCACGATGTGGGCACTGGTCTTCGCACCAGCCGCTTGGTACCTGGAGTCGATCTTGGAAGGTGCCGCAGTGCCGCTCATCGCCGTCGTTCCGTTGACCGCGCTCGTCGCGTGGATCACTGCGCGCGGACTGCTCGATCGTCGTGCGCTCGCGCGCGAGATGGCGCACGTGCGAGGCTGGCTGGAATGAGATCGTCGAATCCACTCGTCAGTGTGATCGTCCCGACTTACGACGGCGAAGCGTTCGTGCGCGAGACGATCGACAGCGTGCTCGCACAAGACTACGCGCCGCTCGAAGTGATCGTGTGCGACGACGGTTCGAGGGACGGCACGCTCGCGATCCTCGAGAGCTACGGTTCGAAGATCAAGCTCGTGCGCCAGAAGAACCAAGGCGTCGCGGCTGCACGCAATCGAGCGGCCGAGGATGCGGGCGGAGAATGGATCACATTCCTCGACCACGACGACGTGTGGGAGAAAAACCTGCTCACCGAGCTCGTCCCACTCGTCACGAAAGATGCGAGCACGGCTGTCGCGTACGCCGACGCGTGGGTGATCGATGCCAGCGGTGAGAAGCGCGGACGACGCGGAACATTCCTTCACTACGCGGAAGGGGACGTGTTCGAACCGCTGTTGCATGGCAACTTCATGCCGGTGGAGACGACACTCATGAAAACGAGCCTGTTTCGTGCCATCGGTGGGTGCGACGTCTCCTTGCGCTACCTCGAGGACTACGAACTGTGCTTGCGGCTCGCGAAGCAGACGCACATCGCTTTCCACAGAGAACCGCTGGCGCGCTACCGCATCCACGAACGCAATCTCTCGCACGAGCTCGAACCGATGTTGGTCGAATGGTTGCGCTTGCTCGAGACGCTCGAGGATCGCGTCGGGAAACTGAGCACGTCGCAGAAAGACGTCGTCGAGCACGAGCGCGACCGCCTGTGCGCCGATCTATCCTGGCGAGCCGCGCGCCGCGGAGACTTGGCCGGTTCGATTGCGTGGGCGCGTCGTGCGGGCCGTTTCGCGCCGCACAAGAAGCTCTTTCAAGCACGAGTGTTGCGCGCAGCACTCCGCGTTCTGCCGGCGAGCCTCGGCTCGGAGTTGTTGCGTCGCTTGCCGCGCCGCAAGCTCTACGGCGTGCAGATCCCGAAAAAAAAGGACGCGCGTCCGCGCCGTTGACTCCAGTGCGCATCGTGTCCTTGCTCCCCAGTGCAACCGAGATGGTGTGCGCGCTCGGCCTCGAAGACGCGCTCGTCGGCGTCACGCACGAATGCGACTTCCCGGCGAGCGTCGCGCGCTTGCCGAAGGTCACGCGTACGCGCATTCCGCACGATGTTTCGAGCGGGGAGATCGATCGACTCGTGCGTGAATCGACGGATCGATCGCTCTACACGCTCGACGCCGGAATGCTCGCTGAGCTTGCACCCGATCTGATCGTCACGCAGGGCTTGTGCGACGTGTGCGCAGTCGCCGAGGACGAAGTGCGCGCCGTCGCGTGCTCACTGCGCGGATCTCCGCGCGTCGTCAATTTGGAGCCGCATTCGCTGGCGACGATGTTCGACGCGCTGCGTTCCGTCGCCATCGCGGCCGGCGTGCCTGAACGCGCCGATGCCGTCGTGGGTGCTCTCGAGGCGCGAGTCGCCGCAGTGGCGAAGCGATCGGAGCGCATCACGAATCGTCCGCGTGTCGCGTTGCTCGAGTGGATCGATCCGCCGTTTTCAAGCGGACACTGGAGTCCTGAACTCGTGCGCCTCGCCGGCGGAAATGAGGTCGTCGGCATCGAAGGTCGCACGTCTCGATCGCTCGCGTGGAACGAATTCATCGCGGCGCGGCCCGAATGCGTCGTCGTCGCATGCTGCGGATTCGACGTCGAGCGCACGCTGCGCGATGTGCCGATGTTGGCTGGAATTCCAGGCTGGAACGAGCTCCCCGCCGTTCGCGACGGTCGCGTTTTCGTCGTCGATGGTTCGCAGTACTTCAGTCGCCCCGGCCCGCGTCTCGTCGACAGCCTCGAAATCTTGGCGCACGCGCTGCATCCAGATGCGCATCCACTGCCGCCCGGACTGCCTGAGGCTGTGCGTCCAGCCGCGCCCGCGCTCCCAGTTTGACCACGGGCGCTAGAGGCCGGAATTCCGCCGGGTTTTCAGGCCCGACGCGTGCACAACGGCAGACCGACCGGGATGTAGGTCCTGTCATGACCACGCCCGCTGTGAATTTTCTATCTCTAACACGTGATGGAGACGACGACGAACGAGGCGCGGGATCGCTGGCGAACATGCGCGTGGATCTTGTTGCCGCTGATCGTCTTGGGCGCCGTATTGCGCGTCGTCTTGTACACGTCGTTCCGCGACACGCCGTTCGAACTGTCGATGTTCGCCTACGTGCTCGCGGTCGGAGCTGTCCTCGACACGCTGGCCTACGGGTTGATGCTCGCGCCTGCGATCCTCGGTCTGACGCTCTTGTCGGGCGAACGGAACAAGCGTCGTTTCATCTTCATGGCTGCAGCGGTGCTTCTCGTGCAGTCCGGGCTGTACCTGTGGGCCAACCAGCATTCGGGGTGGATCGGCGGACTCATTTCGCTCTCGTTCTTGCTGTTCATCTCGGTGTCGCTGTGCGCCGGTCGGGTTCTCGCGCGGCCGAAGTTGCGGCGCGTCGTGCTCGTCGGGTTCTTCGCGATCGCAGCGTTCAGCACGGCGATCGAGTACTTCTTCTTCGAAGAATTCAATTCGCGGTACAACCACATCGCGCTCGACTACGTGCTCTATCCGAGCGAAGTCGCGACGAACATCTGGGAGAGCTATCCGGTCGTCGTGTTCGTCTTGGGAGCGCTCGTCGTCGGAACCGGATGCGTGTGGATCTTCGATCGGCGCACGAGACGAACCGAACTGTCGCGCGTGCCGTGGGGCATCGCACTGAAGCGCGGCATCGTCGCTTCCACCGCATTGGGCGTCGCTGCGTTGGCGGCTTCTGCTGTGCCTGCGTCGCTCGCCGAGGATCGCATCACGAGTGAGATCGCGCAGAACGGCTTGTTGCAGCTGGTGCGCGCGTTTCGCACGGCCGAGCTCGACTACACGCAGTACTACACGACGCTCTCCACGGACGAAGCGCGCTCGCGGGCAGCGAAAGTACTCGATTTTCCGCTGAAAACGGCTGTAGGAGGCGCGCTCACCCGCGCTGTTTCCAGCGCGCGTCCGGCCGGTTCCGATCCGCTCGACGTCGTGGTCGTGCTCGTAGAGAGTCTGGGCTCGGATTTCATCGGCGCGCTCGGGGCCGAGCCCAATGATCTCACGCCCGAATTCGATCGTTGGTCGCAGTCGGGATTGCTGCTCACGAACTTGATCGCGAACGGCAATCGCACGGTGCGCGGACTCGAGGGCGTCCTGTGTTCGTTCGTGCCGCTGCCTGGTGATTCGATCACGAAGCGCAGCCCGCCGGCGGACGCCGCGACGTTGGCGCGCGTGTTCGCCGCGAACGGCTACGAGACGACGTTTTTATACGGTGGTGCAGGCGCTTTCGACGGCATGGAACCGTTCATGTCGAAGAACGGTTGGGGCTCGTTCGTCCAGCAACGCGATTATCCGGTCGACTGTTTCACGACGGCCTGGGGCGTCGCCGACGAGCACATCTTCGACGCGCTGCTCGAGCGTCAGACGGCGGCGCACGCGGCGAAGAAACGCTTCTTCGGAACCGTGGTGACGGTCAGCAACCACAAGCCGTATCTCGTGCCGAAGGGGCGCACCGCGCGAGCGGACCAAAAGCCGTCGCGTTTCGGCGCCGTGTCGTACACGGACTGGGCGATCGGACGATGGCTGGACGCGGCGCGCGAGCGCGGACTGCTCGAACACACGCTCGTCCTGATCGTCGGCGATCACGGCGCGCGCGTGTACGGACGCGAGCTCATTCCGGTGCAGAGCTACCGCATTCCGGCCCTGTTCTTGAGCCCCGACGCCGCGTGGAAGGGCAAACGTACGGAGCGATTGTGCTCGCAGATCGATCTCGCGCCGACGGTGCTCGCACTCGCCGGGATCGCGAGTCAAGTGCCGTTCCTCGGCAGCGACTTGACGCGCGAAGCGAAGAGCGGCGGTCGGGCGTTCGTGCAGCACAATCGCGACGTCGGCTTGATGACGGACGAGATGCTCGTCGTGTTGGGCTTGAAGAAGACGGTCACGTACTACCGACGCGGCGGCGCGAGTGGATTGCAGCTGACCCACATCGCCGATCACGACGTCACCGCGGACATGCGCGATCTCGAGAAGGATGCGGCAGCGGTGTTCCAGTACGCCTACGAGACCTATCGCGCAGGCCTGTACGTCGAAGCGCTGCCCGAGCGCTGAGTCAGGGGTTGCCGCGCTCTCCCTGGAGCGCTCCAATGCGTGGCGCATGGCATCGAAACGCGCTCTCGCGACGCTGAAAGTCGCACTCGTCGGTACGAAATTCATGGGCCGCGCTCACGCGAACGCGTGGGGACAGGTCGGGCGATTCTTCGACGTGAAGCGCAAGGTCGCAGTCGATTGCGTCGCCGCGCGCGATGCGCAGGCCTTGAAGGCGTTTGCAGAACAGTGGGGGATTCCGCGCTGGACGGACGATTGGCGCACGCTCGCGAACGACGAGCGCATCGATCTGGTCGACGTGCTCACCAGCAACGATTCGCATCGTGAGATCGCGCTCGCGATGCTCGCAGCGGGCAAGCACGTCGCGTGCGAGAAGCCGCTGGCCGGGACGCTGGACGAGGCCCGCGCGATGCGCGATGCCGCGCAGAAGTCGAAACGCGAGACGTTCGTGTGGTTCAACTACCGGCGTTGTCCGGCGGTCGCGCTCGCGCATCAGCTCGTGCGCGAGGGCCGGCTCGGACGGATTCGCCACGTGCGAGCGACGTACTTGCAGAGTTGGGGAGGTCCCAAGACGCCGTTTTCGTGGCGCTTTTCGCGCGCATCGGCCGGATCGGGCGCGCACGGCGACTTGAACGCCCACATCGTCGACATGGCGCGCTTCATCACGGGCGACGAGATCACGGAGATCCACGGTGCCGTCGCGCGCACGTTCGTGGAAGAGCGTCTGGACTCGCGCACGAAGCGCAAAGTGAAATCCGACGTCGACGACGCAGTTGTGTTCCTCGCGAGCTTCGCGCACGGCGCTGTCGCGAGTTTCGAAGCGTCGCGCGTCGCGACCGGGCATCACAATCGAAACGCGATCGAGATCAACGGCGAGAAGGGTTCGCTGCGTTTCGAATTCGAAGACATGAACGTGCTGTGGTTCTTCGATGCCGCGCTCGACGACCGCACCAGTGGTTGGCGCCGCATCCTCGCGACGTCGAGTTCAGGCGCGCATCCTTTCGTCGACGCGTGGTGGCCGGATGGACACGTGCTCGGCTACGAGCACACGTTCACGAATCAAGCGGCGGACATAGTGCGCGCGTTGTCCGGTGAGAAACCGCTCGTTCCGCTGCCCGATTTCGCGGACGCGTACGAGACGCAGCGCGTGCTCGAAGCGGCGCTGATCGCGGCAAAAGAGCGCACTTCCGTGCGCTTGAGCGAAGTGCGCTGACAGCGGTCGGTTCGCGAGGTCTGCCAGGCACGCGTCCCTGTGTTTCCGCCGCGAACTCCGCGCTAGAGTGGTCAGCGCGTGACACGCCCCGTCTGTCTCTTCACCGGCCAATGGGCCGATTTGCCGCTCGCGACGCTGGCTCTGAAAGCGCATTCCTTCGGCTACGACGGACTCGAACTCGCGTGTTGGGGCGATCACTTCGACGTGCACCGAGCACTCGCGGACAAGGCCTACTGCAAGCGCCATTGGCAAGTGCTCGCCGATCACGGAATCCATTCCTTCGCGATCAGCAATCACCTCGTCGGGCAAGCCGTCTGCGATCTGATCGACGAGCGTCACAAAGCGATTCTGCCCGAGCGCGTGTGGGGCGACGGTGATCCCGAGGGCGTCCGTCGTCGTGCAGCGCGCGAGATGATCGACACCGCGAAAGCAGCGCGCGCGTTCTTCGATGCGGCGCCGACGGTCGTGAAAGAGCGGCTGTCCTTGACGCAAAAAACCGTCGTCGTCGGCTTCACCGGTTCGTCGATCTGGAATCAGGCCTACGCGTTTCCGCCGCCGCTCCCCGGCGCGATCGAGCGCGGCTTCACCGACTTCGCTGCACGTTGGACGCCGATCTTCGACGAGTTCCAGAAAGTCGGCGTCGTGTTCGCGCTCGAAGTGCATCCGACCGAAATCGCGTTCGACATCGTGAGCACCGAACGCGCGCTCGCAGCGGTGAAACAGCATCCGTGCTTCGGTTTCAATTTCGATCCGTCGCACTTCGGCTACCAAGGCGTCGACTACCTCGAATTCCTGCATCGATTCGGCGCGCGCGTTCACAACGTGCACGTGAAGGACGTGTGGTGGAGTGCGTCGCCGACGCCGGTCGGAACCTTCGGCGGCCACACGGATTTCGGCAGCAGCGGACGCAACTGGGATTTTCGCTCGCCCGGTCGCGGCCGCATCGATTTCGAAGGCATCGTGCGCGTCTTGAATCAAATCGACTATCGCGGACCGCTGACGGTCGAGTGGGAAGATGCCGCGATGGATCGCGAACACGGCGCAGAAGAGGCCGCGAGCTTCGTGCGCCGTCTCGATTTTCCGCGCTCGAACCGCGCGTTCGACGCTGCGTTCAGCCGGGACGAGTCGCAGTGAGCCTTGGAATTCCAATGCTGGTCCAGGCGCAACGGGCTCACTGACATCCTTCCGACTCCGCCCCCCCCCTTGTTTTGTTTTAGACACGTCACGAGAGGAAGTTCCTGCACATGAGCGACGCTCACGCCGCGCTGAAGCCGCGCTTGTCCGTGATGATGTTCCTCCAGTACGCGATCTGGGGAGCTTGGCTGCCGATCCTGTTTCCGTTTCTGCAGCAGCATCGCGGTTTCTCGAACGAGCAGATCGGCACCATGTTCATGGTCGGCGCGATCGGCGCGATCTTGGCGCCGTTCATCGCGGGGCAGATCGCCGATCGCTTCTTCGCCAGCCAAAAGTACATCGGCTTGAGCCACCTCGTCGGCGCCGTGCTGATGTGGAATCTCGCGAGCGTCGAAACCTACACGGGGTTCTTGTGGTTCTCGCTCGCGTACTCGCTCGTCTACTGTCCGACGATGCCGCTCACGAATGCGATCGCATTTCATCACTTGCCCGATCGCGATCGCGACTTCGGACGCGTGCGTTTGTGGGGGACGATCGGATGGATCGTCGTCGGTCTCGCGATGGGTCAGTGGCTCTTGCGCCATCACACTCCCGTAGGTGAGACGGACAGCGTCATCGCTGCAGTGCAAGCCGCAGGGCGCGCCGATGCGTTCCGCTTGAGCGCCATCCTCGGCCTCGTGATGGGTGTGTACTCGTTCACGTTGCCGAACACGCCGCCCGCGCGCGGTGCGCAGAAAAACGCGACTTTCGAAGCACTCGGCGAGATCAGACACCAGCCGTTGCTCGCGCTGTTCCTGATCTCGATCCCGATCGCGTGCATCCACCAGTTCTACTTCGTGCACACTTCCGGCTTCCTGTCTTCGTTCCAGTCGCAGGCGGCCGGCACGATCAACGAGATCTTCGGCGTGGGCGGCGGAGGCTTGATGACGATCGGGCAGATGTCGGAGATCGTCGTGCTCGCGCTCATTCCTCTCGTGGCCAAACGCGTGTCGCGCAAGTCGATCCTGCTCGTCGGTTGCGCGGCATACGCGCTGCGCATGGCGCTGTTCGCGTACGTCGAGCGCTGGGATCTGCCCACCATCCCGATGTTGATGTTCGGCGTCGGTCTGCACGGCGTGTGCTTCGGTTGCTTCATCTTCCTCGCGTTCATGATCGTCGACGAGGAGACGAGCGCCGACGTGCGCGCCAGTGCGCAGAGCCTCTACAACCTGGTCATCATCGGCATCGGGATCATCGTCGGAAGCAAACTGTCGGTGATGATCGCCGACTGGGCGCAACACGGCGCCGAGCGCCTCGACTATGCCGATCGCACGATGACGCACGATCTGTTCGAAGTGCCGATGTGGGCTGCGCTCGCGTGTTACGTGCTCGTGCTCGTGTTCTACCGCTCCAAACCCAACACTGTCCGCATCGCCGCATGATCCTCGCAGCAATCGTCTTGGCATTGGCGCAACAGGCAACACCGGCGACGGCGCAGCCCGTTCGCCCGCGTGATCCGTTCGTATTTCGCTGCGTACTCGACAAGCGTGCGCGCATGCTCGTCGCGGCACTCGACGAGGACATGTGGGCAGCGTGGGACACGACGAACGGCGCGTTCGTCAAAGCGTGGAAGGGAGGCGTCGCATTCGACGGAGCTGTGTACACGACGGTGCACGGGCCGCAGCCGACGACGCGCGGCAGCGACTACACGAGCGGGGCGGATGCGAATCCGTGGATTGCGTACGTCGACGGCAAGGCCGTGGCGACGAGTGCTGCGTACGTCGGATACACGCTCGAAGCAGGGCGCGTCACGCTCGAATGGAAGCTCACGTTCGGAGCAAATCGCGAAGTCAGCGTGCGCGAACGTCCCGAGTTCACGCGGCCCAATCAGCTGTTCAGTCCGGATCAGATCGCCGACGCCGAACTCGGGCTTCCGGACGCGCCCGCATTACGCCGCGATTTCGAAGCGACCGGTTTGAAGGCGGGCGAGCAAGTGAACGTCGTGATTCGCACGGACGGTACGCGACAGAAGATCGCGCAGTCGCTCGAGCGTGAGCGCTTCGAGGATGTCGAAGATGCGCAGGGTGTCGTGTCCGCCACGCGCGTCTGGTCGCAACTGCCGATGACCGCGAAGGCTCCGCACAACTCGATCGTCCTCGTGTTCGCGCCGATTGCACTCGCGAAAGCGGGCGTGCCGAAATGATCGCACTCCTCGCACTGATCGCGCTCATGCAAGACGAAGTCGGCCCGCGCGAACCGGGCTTGTCGGCGCGCTTCTACTACGTCGGCGAACCGATCGACCGGATCCTGCCGCTCGTTCCGGGTCAGACGCCGAACGTGTCGCGCATCCAAGAGACGCTCGACATGAAAGACGAGTCGATCGGCGGCTTCGACGACACGTTCTATGCGCATGTCGAAGGCTACGTCGAGACGACGGTCGCCGGTAGTTACACGTTCCGATTGACGAGCGACGACGGCTCGATCTTGAAGCTCGACGGCAAGACGTTGATCGATCACGACGGCTTACACAGCGCGGTTCCGCGCGCGGCGGAAGTCGAGCTCGCTCCCGGCCTGCATCCGTTGAGCTTGTGGTACTTCCAGTGCTACGGCGGTTGGTCGCTGAAGCTCGAGTGGCAAAAACCTGGGAAAAACGGCTTCGAAATCGTTCCCAAGAGCGCGCTCTCGTGCCACGCCGGCGAAGTGCGCGTCACGGCGCCGGGACCGAAGCGCATATTGAAACCGCTCACGAAGGGAAGGCCCGGCGACGGTCAACCGCTCGCCGACGCGCATCCGAGCTTCGACATCACGACGATCCGTCCCGACGCTTTCCATCCGCGCGTCGGCGGGATCGCGTGGCTCGCCGACGGTCGAATGGCGATCACGACGTGGGACGAGATCGGTGCAGTGTGGTTTGTCGACGGTGCGCAGAGCGGCGACGCCGCGAAGGTGAAGCTCACGCGTTTCGCAGCCGGCCTCGCGGAGCCGCTCGGCCTCGCCGTCGTCGATGAGCGGATCTTCGTGCTGCAGAAGCAGGAGCTGACCGAGCTCATGGACACGGATCACGACGGCGTGTGCGATCGCTACCGCTGCGTCAGCCAGGATTGGAACGTGTCGCCCAACTTCCACGAGTTCGCGTTCGGCCTTGTCGAGAAGGACGGTTGGCTGTACTTCAACTTGGCGATCGCGATCGACCCGGGTGGCAAGAGCACGCGACCGCAAGTCGCCGGTCGCGGCTCGACCTTGCGCGTGAACATCGAAACGGGTGCGACCGAAACCGTAGCGCACGGTCTGCGCACGCCAAACGGCATCGGCCGAGGTGCGAACGGCGACATTTTCATCACGGACAATCAAGGCGATTGGTTGCCGAGCTCGAAGTTGTTGCACCTCGAGACGGGTGCCTTCTTCGGCTCGCGCGCGGTGTTGGAAGCCGGAGCGAAGGATCTCGCCGTCACGCCGCCGGTCGTGTGGCTGCCGCAGAACGAGATCGGCAACAGTCCTTCGAATCCGACGGCAATTCCAGCGAGTTTCGGACCGTACGCAGGTCAGTTGTGTCACGGCGACGTGACGCACGGCGGCATCAAGCGCGATGTACTCGAAGTCGTCGACGGTGTCTGGCAAGGCTGCGTGATCGATTGGAGTCAAGGCTTCGAGGGCGGCGTCAATCGCACTTCGTTCGGACCCGACGGTGCCATGTACGTCGGCGGCATCGGCTCGAGCGGGAACTGGGGACAGGAGGGCAAGCACGGCTACGGATTGCAGCGCGCGCAGTTCAACAGTCGGGTGCCGTTCGAAATTCTGTCCATGAGTGCACGCTCGAATGGGTTCGAGCTCGAGTTCACGCGACCGCTCGCGGCGGGCGTCGGTTTTGAACCGGAGAATTGGGTCGTCGAGCAGTGGCGCTACGTTCCGACCGCGGAGTACGGCGGTGCGAAGATCGACACCGAGACGCTCGTCGTGCGTACGGTTGCGATCTCCAGCGACCGCAAGCGTGTCGGGCTCACGATCGAAGGCTGCCGTCCCGATCACGTCGTCGCGCTGCACGTCGTCGGTCCGATCGCGGACGAAACAGGCGCCGCTTTGTGGGCGACGCAGAGTTGGTACACGCTCAATCGGATCCCGCGCGACAAGCCTGTGTTCGAAACGAGCGCACCCGCGCCGACGTCGCAGAACGTGCTCTCGCCTAGCGAACGCGCCGCCGGTTTCGAACTGCTCTTCGACGGCACGACGACACGGAGCTGGCGCGGCTACAAGTCGAAGAAGATGCCTCAGGGTTGGGAGATCGTCGACGGTGCATTGACGCGCACGAACGGCGGCGGCGACATCGTCACGGAGGCCGAATACCAAGACTTCGAGCTCATGCTCGAGTGGAAGATCGCTACGGGCGGCAACAGCGGCGTCTTCTTCCACGTCGACGAGGCGCACGAATATCCCTGGGAAACAGGCCCTGAAATGCAGATTCTCGACGGCGAGAAGCATCCCGACGGCGGCAGTCCGCTGACGTCGGCGGGTTCGAACTACGCGCTGCACGCGCCCGAGCACGACTACACGCGTCCCGTCGGCATGTGGAATCAAGCGCGCCTCGTCGTCAAGGGAGCGCAGGTCGAGCAGTGGTTGAACGGATCGAAAGCGTGTGAGTACGAGCTGTGGTCGGACGAGTGGAAGGCTGCCGTCGCACGTTCGAAATTCGCCTCGATGAAGGACTACGGTCTCGCTCGTAAGGGGCGCATCTGTCTGCAAGATCACGGCGATCGTGTCGCATTCCGAAACGTCAAGATTCGCCGCCTCTAGAGCGCGCAGCTTCCACCATGGGTCTCGACTTTCAGCGCCTGTTCACGTGTCGCGCGACGACCACGTTGATCGTGCTCGCGGCCACGCTCAGTCTGCTGCGCTTCGGCGGCTCCGATCTCTCGATGCTCGTCGCCGATCCACTGACGTGGCGTACCGAACCGTGGCGACTCTTCACGACGACGCTTTTGCACGGGGGTGTGCTGCACCTCGTCTTCAACCTGTACTGGACGGCCGTGTTCGGGATGGCGATCGAGTCCTCGTTCGGGCTCGTGAAGACAACCGGACTGTTCGTGTTGCTCGCCTGCGCGTCGTCGGCGCCGCAAGTCGCGATCGCGGGCCCGGGCATCGGATTGTCGGGCATCGGCTACGGTCTGTTCGGGTTCACGTGGGCGCTCTCGCGCTTCGACCCGCGCCACCGCGGCATGATCGACAGTCACACGACGACGATGTTCATCGTGTGGTTCTTCGTGTGCATCGTGATGTCGATCGGGGACATCATGCCGATCGCGAACATCGCGCACGCCGGCGGTTTGGTGACAGGGGCTGCGCTGGGTTGGTCGGTCGCTGGCCGAGCGACGTCGTTCGTGGCGCGTTTCGTGCCTCTTTTGCTGGTGTTTCTGGCCATCGGCGCCTCATCTACTGTGCTGCGGACTCGCCTCGCCTCCGCGGACAGGGTGGAGATGGAGCTCCAACTCGACGCGTATCAAGCGCTCAGCGACGAACGCTTTGCGGACGCGGAACGACAAGCGCTGGAGTGGACCGAGCGCGAGCGCAACGACTGGAACGCGTGGTGGGTGCTGGGGGCCGCGCGCTGGTCGTTGGGCGACAGGGAACGCGCTTTGACGGCATTGGAACGAGCCGAGGCCTTGCACGATCTGCCGCCCGAGTACGCGCAGTTCGTCGAGCAGGTGCGCGCAGCGGTCGGTGGAGGATCGCCGCCGAAATAGCTCGGTAGGGGGGCTTCTCGTCGCGCTGACGAGCGACCGTTCCGGCCGCGAAGCGCTCAATGTCCGCCGAATCAAGATGACGCGGGTCGCTCTGTCTTCGTCGGACTCGCGCACGTTGGAGTTCGAAGTCGTCGATCTCGACGAGCGCCCAGTCGCGCACGTGCCGGCGGGCCTCTATTGGCCGAGTGACGACGGCGGTCTTGTTCGCGAGCTCAATGACGAGACGGGCCGAGCCGTGTTGAAGTTCGAGTCCGAAGGTGTCCCGTGCGACGAACGCTTGACCGAGCGCACGCCGTCAACCGCCTGCAGTTCTTCCTGACCTCTATGCTGCGAGAGTCTCGTGCGCGCGATTCCCAAACTTGATTCGGCGGACATTGCCTAGTTTGTGAGTGGCTCGACTTGGGCCGCTGCGCGCCCACGGATCGCCGCGTCAGCTCAAGATGTTCACCAAGTCATCGCGTGTCAGCTGAGCCAGAGACGTGCCGGCGCCTTCGAAGAGAGCTTCGGCCAGCGCCTTCTTGCGCTCTTGCAGTTCGAGCACCTTTTCCTCGACCGTGTCGCGCGCCACCAGACGGTACGCGGTCACAGCGCGTGTCTGGCCGATGCGGTGCGTGCGATCGATCGCTTGTCTCTCGACCGCCGGGTTCCACCACGGATCGAGCAGGAACACGTAGTCGGCCGCAGTCAGATTCAGTCCGACGCCGCCGGCCTTCAAGCTGATCAAGAACACGCTGGTAGCCGAGTCCGATTGGAATTTCTCGACCACACCTTCGCGCTTCGTCGTCTTGCCGTCGAGGTACGAATACGGGACGGAGCGCGCGTCGAGCGCCGTTTTCACGAGGGCCAAGAAGCTCGTGAACTGGGAGAACACCAGCGCCTTGTGACCTGACGCGCGCAGCTCGTCCAGCATGTCCAGCAGTGTCACCAGCTTGGCCGACGGCGTCTTTTCGTGATCTGCATGGATCAAGGCCAAGTGACATGCGGCTTGTCTCAAGCGCAACAACGCGGTCAACACGTTCATGCGCGCAGCATCGATCCCGACTTCGTCGACTTCGTTCAAGAGTGCGCGCCGGTAGTGATCGCGCAGTACGTCGTACTCGCGGCGCTGAGTGCCTTCGAGCTCGCACATCACGATCTGCTCGGTTTTTTCCGGCAGATCCTTCAACACGTCTTCCTTCTTGCGGCGCAACATGAACGGACCCAACGCGCGCGCGGCGAGCCGCGCCGTCTCGATCTCGTCCGCACCGTCGAGCAAGTGACGCAACGCGCGACTCCCTTCGAGCAGACCCGGGTTCAAGAATTCGAAAATCGACAGCACGTCGCCGACGCGATTCTCGATCGGCGTTCCCGTCAGGGCGATGCGTTGATCGGCTTCGAGCAGACGCGCTGCCTTGGCCACTTGACTCTTCGGATTCTTGAGCGCTTGCGCTTCGTCGGCCACGACGAGATCGAAACGGATCGAGCTGAGCCATTTGACGTCTTGTCGCATCGTGCCGTACGTCGTCAGCACGAGATCGGCGTCCTCGAGTTGAGCTTTCGATCGTGCTCGCGACGGACCGTGGTGCACGTGCACGGAAAGGCTCGGCGCGAAGCGTTCGGCCTCGCGCCGCCAATTGAAGATCAACGAGTTCGGCGCGACGACGAGCGTCCGTCCACGTGGAGACTTGATTCGGCAGAGAATCCACGCGAGCACTTGGACGGTCTTTCCGAGCCCCATGTCGTCGGCGAGCACGCCGCCCAAGCCGGTTTCGCCGAGAAACGAGAGCCAGCCCAGTCCGTCGCGCTGATAGGGGCGCAGTTCTCCGTGAAAACCAGCTGTTTCGAGGCGCGGCGCTACAGCGTGTGCTCCAGCGAGCTTGCGGCGCAGCTCGGTGAATCCCACATCCGCGCGCGCGTTCATGCGCTCGTCCAGCATCACGTCGAGCAAGAAGCCATTCGAACGTTTGACGTGCACGTGATCGCCGTCGACGCGTCCGAGCAGCGCGAGCGCTTGCCACCGATCGGTGATCGACTTCGGCACGATGCCTAGACTGCCGTCCGCAAGCCGCACCAGCGGACGCTTCTTCGCGAGCGCTTCGAGCAGTGCGGGCAGACCGACGTGCTCGCCGTCGAACGTGACTTCTGCGTGCACGTCGAACCAATCGAGGCCCGACGTCACGCCGATATCGAACTTCGATTCGGAGCGGAGCTTGACGCCGTCGCCCTCGACGATCCAACCGAGTGCCGCCAGGCTCTGCACGACCGAGCTCAATGCTTCACGCGCGAAATCGCCGTCGAACTCTTCGCGACGCAGTGCGCGCAGGCGCCCACCGGCGGCTTCGAACTGTGCAACGGCCGCGGATTCAGCGGCGGAATCACGCTCGACGCGCACGACGCGCTCGCCCTTCATCGACACGGACGGTTCGTCCAGCCGCAAGCGAATCGTGCCGTACTCGAAGCGAATGCACGCGAGGATGCGTTGCGCCGAATCGTCTGCGAGGCGCAGTTCCAGAACCGGTGTCGGCGTTCCACCGACGGTTTCGACCATCCCCTCGGCGTGCAAGTTCAAGCCAGCGGGAGCCTCGGCCAGGATGCGCGCGAGGTCCGACGAGCGCGCGGCCCCGATTCGAAACGGAGCCTCGCGGCACAGTGCAGCCGCCCATTCGGAGGCGCCTCTCCACTGCGCGGACACGAATCGATCACCCAGGATCGCGAAGCCGCCGGCGAGCGCGAGGTCGACCTTGTGGAGCAGGACGCGCTCTGCGCCGCGCGTGAGGAAGCCCTCGATTTCGAAGCCTCTGATGTCGCGTTTCACGGCGAGTCCGAACATGAAAGGCTCAGGCCTATCGGCCACGAGCGCGCGCGCCGAGGCTGTTTCCTCGCGTTTGAACAGCAGCCGCCCCGCGCGCGCGAGTTGCGGCAAGATCAGGTCCTGCAGCGTCGCGTCGAGCAGCCACTGGTTCGCGTTCGCACCGAAGGCGTGCTCGAAATCCAGCGGCGCGGACGAAATCACCGAGTGCGCGAGTCGGTCCGTCGCATCGAGTGTTTCGACATCGAAGCCGTTGCGCACCGAGCGGTAGACGCCGAGCTCACCCCGCGTGCTCTCTCGCGCTGCTTCGATTTCGACGCGCACGACGGATGCGTCTTCGCTCGAGCGCGAGAGCATGTAGCGCAGATGCGTTTGGCGTCGTTCGGGTGGCTGGGAGTGATCGCTCTTGGAGAGCGCGGTGAGCAAGCGTTCGGCGCGACGCGACTCCGACTCGACCGGCACAGGAGCATCGAAGCCGAGCTTCCGCAGGGTCTCGCGCATCAGCTGAGCTTCTCGCGCGAGCGAGGGCAGCGACTCGAGTCGCTTGAGTTCGCGCGCTCCGCGAGAGATCGCTGCCGCCCGCGCTTCGGCGCGCAGACTCGCTTCGTCCGCGCTCCGAACACCGGGCCGAGTCGTGGCCGCACGAGCCGCTGCGCTTCCACCGGGTGCACCCGACATCAGCTCGTAAAGGACGGCACAAACGTGCTTGCAGGCGGAGCGATCTTCGAACGCCGGGCACGTGCAGGAGTCGACCCACTGACCGCGCGTGAGCCGCAGTTCGACGAGGTAGTCCTCGGTACCACGCACGGTGGCAGTGACCCATTCAGCTTCGACTGCGAGTTCGTGAACACGGCCCGAGATCTGATAGGAGCGACCGCGGTCCCGAACGGTGGGCGAGTGCTGGTCGAGCAAGTGTTGGAAGCTGTGCATCGGCCCGCTGATTCTCACGGCGCGCAGCGGCAGGGCCAAGACATCTCGCTCGCAATCGCAGAAGGGGCGGGCGCACGACGAGAGCGCAGGTCGAAGAGATCGATTTCGGCGACCTCACGTCCGGCATCACGGCGCCCGCGTGCGGCTCGACAACGGCGCAGCTGAAACTTGCGTGACCAAGAGCTCGATATCTCGCTGCGACGGCGACGACCGTGGTCACGCAGCGCAGCCCCGCTGCGTGCGCAACGATGCTCGCGTCTGCGCGGATTGCGCGCCGCGTCGCCTACTTCTCGATATCGAGTGTCACTCCCGGTCACGAGATCAACCGAGGAGTCCGTCCTCACGCTTGTTACCTTGCTCCGACGATGTCGCTACCCCGCGTCCAACGAGCCACTGTCCGCGTGCTCTTCGCGTACGACATCGGACTCTCGATCCAGCTCGAGCAGTGTTCGCGTCACGTCGAGGGCCTCACGGCCGACGAGCGCATCAAGCACAAGGGGCACGCGCCAGACTACTTTCAGTTCGATCCGTCGCCGTTGCACGTCGTACAAGACAGCGGACCGGTCCGCGTCGGAGTTTGGTCGAGCGCGAGACAGGTCGAGATCACGCTGTTCGATTTCGGCGGCGTTTCAGTGGCGTACACGCTCGATTTCAGCGGATCGTTCGAGGAACTGATCGAACTCTCGAGCTTGCTCGCGACGACCGACGCGTTTCGCGTGGACTCGCGGCTCTGCGTCGAGAACATCCTCGCACTTCTGCGAGAAGCTGTCTTGAAACCGAACGTCGCGGACCTCGAAGAGGATTACCTCGTCTTCCAGATCGACCGTTTCGAAAGCGAGGTACCGCTCGACGATTTGCACACGGTGCATCGGGCCGAAGTCGCGCGATTGCTGCGGTCCGAGCGCGATCCGCTCAGCGAGCAGGAGATCTCGGATGCGCTCGGCGGTTTGGTTTCGTTCGGGATCCGCGACGTCGCACTCGTCGACTGGAGCGCGGCACTCTTGGTCGACGACGAGCCGGACGACGTGCTCGCGGTGCTCGAGTTCGCGAACTTGCAGTTGCTCGAGATGCGCTTTCTCGACGCGAAATTGGACCAAGCGCTCGACCGTGCGTACGAAGCCTCGAACGCACCTCGGCACTGGTTGAACTTGCGGCTGTCGGGTCCAACGCGCAAGGAACTGCGCCTGGTCGCCCAGCGTAAAGTCGAGAGCGCGATCATGTTCGAGCGCGTGACCAACGCGATCAAAATGTTGGGCGATCAATACTTGGCGCGGGTCTACCGGCAAGTCTCCAATCGCTATCGCATGAGCGAATGGAACACGGGGATCCTGCGCAAGCTCGACACGATCGAAGGCATCTACCAGAAGGTGCACGACGACTCTTCGGGAACGCGCATGGAAGTGCTCGAGGGGATCGTCATCTTCCTGATCGCGTTCGAGATCGTACTGGTGATCTTCGGCGGACACTGATCCGTCGCCGGCGATCTGCGACGGGACACGCGTGCGATCAGCCCGTCTTCGGTCGCGAACGCTCGTCCGAGCGCCACTTCGACCCCTTCGCTTCCCACCACGCGAGCCAGGCCTTCGCGCTGCGCCCCGGCATCTCGCCGGTGAGCTTCGCGAGCGAATTCTGGATGACGACCGAATCGCTCGCGAAGGAGTACACGAGCTCAGCGGTCACGGCGGTGTCGAGCGCAGAACCTTCGAGCACGACGTTGACGACGGGATCGGCGACCGCTTGGAATTGAGCGACTTCGACGTCGAAATCCTGCACGTACGCGAACTGCCGACCGATGAAGATGTTCGAGTGTGGGATACGCTGAAAGGCGCCGCCGCCTTGCGGAGCTGCGAGTGCCATGACGAGCGGTTCGACCGCAGCCGCGTAACCCATCGAGCCCAACGCTTCGGCCGCGTTCGAGCGCACGATCGGGAGCTTCGAGTTCAACGCACGCACGATCGGCACGCACACGGCCGGATCGTTCGCAGCTTTCAGGCCGAGCGCACAGCCGCGGCGCACGTCGGCGGAGGCGTCGAACACGGAACGCATCATCAGGGCCTTGACCTCAACCCCTGGAAAAATGCGCCGCAGCGCGAGAGCTGCAAACGAGCGACGCACGACGATGGGGGATGCCAGTTCGCGCACGAGCCGAGTCTGCAACGCGTCGCGATCCGGATGCAGAGTGAACTCGTTCGTCGCGAGCTCGCGGCCACAGAGTGTCTGCGCCGCGCCGAAGCGGAACAGCGCTTCTTCGGCGACAGCGAGCGCAGCGGGTAGGATCTCCTCTGCACTGTCGACACGGATCGACGGCACGGTGAAAAACCACTGCTTGTGCAGCACTTCGCGCGCAGCGATCGAGTCGGGATCGAGTGTCAAAACCGCCTCGAGTTCGTTCAACGCTTCCGTCGCGAGACCGACGCCGGCCGCCCAATCGGCCAGCTGCGCGCGCTGCGTCTGGTTCTTCGAATCCAACGTCGCGCGTTTCTCGTTCCAAGTCAGGAGCAGTTCGGATTCGAGCGTCGCCGCGACGACAGCGCCTTGCTCGAGCGCCTTCCAATCGTTCTTCGACTTGTACTCCCAACGCCCGTCGACCGCGCGCGACACGACGCGGATCCTCTGACCGCTCGCGAGCACGAGCACGCGGCGCATTTCGCTCGAATCGTCGACGGTGCGTTCCTCACACGCGCGAGCCGCGCTCGCTGTCGCCGCGAGCGGTGCCGATGCGACGAGAGCAAATAGGAAACAGAGCGGAGCTTTTCTGATCATGACGCTGAATCTCTCGAGCAAGGCGCAATCGGGCCGGGATTGAGGATAAGCACCGACGAACTGGGACACTAGCTCAGGGCAGTTCTCGTGCCGACGCTGGCCCGACGCCGCAGGCTCGGTGAACGGGTGATACCGCACGAGCTGCCGTGCGTTTCGCGCGCAGTCGGTTCCGCACCCGTGCACGAATGCACACAGCCAGGCTTCGTGCTGCAAAGATGGCCTCTGAAGCAGTACCCTCCGATCCGTCTCATGTTGCCCTTCGCGTTCACGTTTGCCCTGCTGTGCGCCACCGATGTGAGCGTCGCGACGACTGCGGAAGTGCACGCAGCGCTCGCCGCCGCGACGAGTGGGACGCGCATCGTGCTCGAGGTAGGCGACTACGACGCGATCCATGCGTCCAACGTGCGCGGTGACGAAAACGCACCCATCGTGATCTGCGGCGCCGATCCGCGCGCGCCGCCGCGACTGCGCGGCGGGTTGCAGTTGTCCAGCGTCGGTTGGGTCGAGCTCGCGCATCTCTCTGTGATCGGAGCGAGCGGCAACGGGATCAACATCGACGACGGCGGAAAACTCGACACGCCCTCGCGGCACGTGTTCATCCACGATGTGACCGTTCGCGACAGCGGTGGGCGCGGGAACGACGACGGGATCAAGCTCTCGGGTGTCGACGATTTTCGGATCGAGCGCTGTACGGTCGAGCGTTGGGGCAGAGGCGGATCCGCGATCGACATGGTGGGTTGTCACCGCGGCAGCGTGGATGCGTGTACGTTCCAAGATCGCGCGGACGACCCAGCCGCGAGCGGCGTGCAGATGAAGGGTGGAACGCGCGCGGTGCGGATCACGCGCTGTCGTTTCGTGCATGCCGGACAACGCGCCGTGAATCTGGGCGGCTCGACCGGACTCGATTACTTCCGTCCGCGCCCCGAGGGATTCGAAGCACGCGACGTTTCCGTCGAAGGATCGGTCTTCATCGGCTCGCAGGCGCCGATCGCGTTCGTGGGCGTCGACGGCGCGAGCGTGCGCTGGAACACGTTCTACTCTCCGCAAAAATGGCTCGTTCGCATTCTGCAGGAGACGCGCGCGGAAGGTTTCGTCCCGTGCCGAGCGGGCGTCTTCGCGGACAACCTCGTGGCGTACACGTCGACGGAACTCACGACGGCGGTGAACGTCGGTTCGGGCACCGAGCCAGACTCGTTCACGTTCGCGCGCAACGCTTGGTGCTGTCTCGACGACGCGGATCGGAAAGCGCCGTCTCTGCCGACACAGGAAAAGGACGGCGTGTGCATCGGAGATCCGCGATTCGAGGACGTGGCTGCTCTCGATTTACGTCTCGCGGCCGACAGCCCTGCACTCCGGTACGGCGCCGATGCGTGGCCCGGCGGCGTCGAAAAAGCAGGACTCGAGCTCGAAACGCAGATCCCGTTCGTCGAGACGCGCACGGTCGATCTCGCGCTTCCCTCGACTGCCGAATCGCCGCGCGCGCGTGTTTCCGTTGGGAAAATCGTGCTCTCGCCGACCGGCCCTCGCGCCAGCGACGAAGCCACCTTCACGTCTTTGCCGATGCAGGCAGCCCATCCCTTTCGCGACTTGCTGCCGTCGTGGAACGTGACGACGCCGCAGCACGCCGGTTTTCGCGTGGAAGTGCGCGTCGCTCGCGCGGGCGGTGATTTTTCCGAGTGGCTCTTCGTCGGCGATTGGGGGCGCCTGCCGGAATTGCCCAAGACGCTCGAGACCGACGGCGCCAAGGTCGCCACGGATTTCGTGAGCGGCACGACGACGTTCGATCGAGCTCAAGTGCGCGTGCGCGCGTGGAGCACGGGCAACGCGAAAGACTTCGAACTCACGCTCGAACGCCTGACGCTGTGTTTTTCCGACCGAGAAGCGCGCGTCGATGCGCCGCACATTCCCGGTGGTCCGATCGCGGGCCGTCTACCGGTTCCGCCGCGCAGTCAGAAGGTCGAGGACGCCGCGATCGCCGGCCGCATCTGCTCGCCGACGTCGCTCGCGATGGTGCTCGCCTACCGCGGCGCGAGCCATCCGACGATCGACATCGCGAAGACCGCGTTCGACTCGTCGAACGACATCTACGGCAATTGGCCGCGCAACGTGCAAGCGGCGTTCAGCTACGGCGTGCCCGGGTATGTGACGCGCATCGCGAGTTGGGCCGAGGCCGAGGCGCTGATCCGCGCTCGCCAGCCGATCATCGCGAGCATCGCCGTGAAGGAGGGCCAACTGCGCGGCGCGCCTTACGCAAAGACGGCCGGTCATTTGATCGTCATCACCGGCTTCGACATCCACGGCAACGTGCACGTGAACGATCCGGCGGTCTCCGATCCCGCGCTCGCGAAGGTCGTGTACGCACGCAGCGACCTCGACGTCGTCTGGCTGCAGCGCGGTGGAACGGCGTACATCCTTCTTGAGAAGCCCTGACCGACGTGAACGCCGATCACGGCTTCGACACGCGTGCGAATTCCGCGGCGATTTCCGCTGCGAACAGCGTGTAACCGCGCGCGTTCATGTGACACACGTCGACGAACAAGCGCTCGTCCTGTGTCGCGAAGACGCGCGACAGATCGCGGAACGAGAATCCGTCGCGTTGGAGCGCACTGCCTGCGGCGCGCAGCTTGGGATAGCCGGCGTGCACTCCGACCATCCACGCGGAAGCCGCCGTCGCAGCGCGAGTCTCCTCGGGCGTCATCACTTTCGCGCCGGGGTCGTACAGCGTCGGCTGCAAGACGTGCACGAGCGGAATGTCGCGAGCGCGGCACAGAGCTTCGACGAGACGCGCGTTCTCGCTCCACACGCGCGTCGCGAGTGCGCCGACGGCTTCGGGTGTCGCATCGAAGTGCGTACCGCTCACGGCCGGATCGTCGGCGCGCGGCTTCGTGTAATCGAGGTAGCTCTCGAGCGCGTCGCGAAAAGTCGCATGCTTCGCCGCGAGTCGAGCGAGCGTGATGCGCGTCAGGAGCGCGCTCTTCGCGAAATGCCCTTTCACCGCAGTGCGCGCGACGGCTTGTTCTGCGCGCTGCGCCGAATGCAAGGTCACGAGCAAGTCGAGTGCGTGCGCGTCGACCGCTTTGCCGCGCGCGAGTCCGCTCCAGACTTCGAACGAAGGCAAGGCCGGATTCGAGCCGGCGAGCGCATTCGTCATGCCGATCGCGACCTCGTTGAAGCCGTCGATCAAGAGCACCGCATCCGGCTGCAATCCGAGGGCGAGCAAGTAGGCCAGTTCATTGCCTGTCTGCGGCGCTTTGAAGGCCGCGTGCGCGTCGTTCCAAACGCGCACGGTTCGGCCATCGAGCTTCGGCTCGAGTGCGAGCGCCGCCGCGAGCGTCGGACCCGACATGTTGGTGAACTCGGCGGCGACCGATCCGCCCAGCACGATCACGTCGAAGCAGGTCTCGCTTTCTTTCGACGAGAACCAGCGCAGCTGTTCGTCGACGACGTGGACGTCGCGTTCGCTCGTCCAACCGAAGAACGGATGGGGGACCGGTCGAACGGAAGTCGCCTCACCCTGTGGATCCGGCGCGCTGTAGAGCGCAAGCGTTTGATCCGCGCCGGAATTCTGACGAACCACGAAATGGAGGTGTGCTTGCGTGCTGTCGAACGGCGCCAGCGGGAACAAGGCGTCGATGCGACACGCGATCTCGGCGAGCACGAGCAGGAAGATCAGACTCGCGAGCACGCCCACGGCGCGTTTCATGCGGCGCATCTTCAGCCCTGTCGTCGCTCTCGTCGCTGGAGTGAACTCGGTTCCCATCGCTGACGCGCGACCGTGCAGCGGCGTCGACGTGAAGATACACCCCAGGGCGGCGATTTCATGCCTGCCAGCGGCGGCGAGTCGGCGCCCGCGTCGCCTTCAGGGGCAGATCGTGAACCGCACCGCGTTCGACAGCCCCGAACCGAACGGATCGAGCCCGTCGCGGTAGTAGAACTGGCCGGTGATGCTCGCACCCGGCACGAGGTTCGGATCGATTCCACTGCGGATGCGCGCGTTGAAGTCGTAGCTCAAACTGCCGGAGCAGTTGATACCGCTCGCGCTCCCATTGCTGAATTGCACCGGCATGCGCACCGGTCCGTTCAAGCACAGCGTGCCGCCTTGGAAGGGGAGAAAGGCCGAACTGAATCCGTAGAAGAGTTGGCCCGCGCCCTGATTGACGACGTTGCCGGCGAGGATCGTGAACGCGTTGGAGCTGGTCGCCGAAGGCACACCGATCGTGGCGATTTGCGAGACGCAACCGACGCTGTTCACTTTGCCGGTGCAGAAAGTCTGCACGCCCGACGAGGCTTGGAAGCGGCGCAAGTACACGTCGCCGTCCGCACCGCCCCAGTGCTCGAACGCGAAAACCACGTCATTTCCCGCGGCATCCACGATGACTTCGGGTCGGTAGGTCGACGTCAACGTCGAATCGATCTCGGCATCGGGGCCCTTTGGAACCAACGCGCCGTCGAAGCGGCGGTACATCGCGCGCGCGGTGCCGGTCGCGTAGTCCTCCCATGTGACGATGAAGTCGCCGTCCGCCTCGGCCGCGACGCGAGCTTCGATCTGCGTTCCGAACGCCGTGCCGTTCACGACGAACTCCGATCCGATCGGGTTCGCGTCGACGTCGAAGCGCCGACCCACGATCGCTGTGTTCGATCCGTCGCCGACTTCGCTCTGCCACACGACGACGAAGCGATTCAGGCCGTCGACGGCGATGCGCGGCAGGGCTTGATGGGCCGTCGTGAACGCGGGCGTCGTGAGCAAGAACTCGTTCGTGAGCGCGACGCCGTTCGCGTCGAACAAACGGCCGAAGAGATCGAGTCCGTCGACCGAGGTCCCCGATGAAAAATCGACGAACACCGCGAAGATGCGTCCATTCGACGCCACTGCGACGGCGGGGTCGACTTGCGCGTCGGTGTCGAACTGATTGATGCGCACGTCGTTCGAAAGCGCAGCTCCACTGCTCGAAAAGATGCGCATGATCGCGTCGCCGTCCCAATCGCCCGACCAAGCGACGACGAATCCGCCCGCAGGCGTCGGCGCGATCAGCGGTCGCCACTGCGAGGCCGCCGTGATTTGATTGATGCGGAACTCCGCCGCGAGAGGGGCTCCGGCCGCGTTGTAGATGCGGCCGTAGATACCCATCTGCTCGCCGTCGTACCCGTGGCGCTCAGACCATGCGATCAACTGGTTGCCGCCCGTGGCCACGGCGACCGCCGGCTCGTCCTGGACGTCCAGGAACAAAGTCGAGTTCACGAGTGTGTCGGTCGAAGAAGCGACGAGGTTCGAGTCGTACCGACGCAAGACGACGTTCTGGCCTTCGCTCCACACGGCGACGTAACCGGCGCCCGTCCGCGCGATCTGCGACCAGACCTGGTCGTACAGCTGTGTCCCCGAGGAACGGAAGCCTGGGCCGAGCGGACCAAAGCTTTCGCACTGGGCGCGGGCCTCTTGAGAAGACGCGCTCGAAACGGCCACAACGAGGCCGAAAAGGACCCCTTTGCTGCGCTGAATCGTGCTCACGACCCTCATTAGAGTAATGGTAACACGCCGTCGCGGGGCACCTTTCGCGGCTTCCAAACGGCGTCCTGGAAAGGGCCCGGCCCGCGCATCTTGGGCGGGGGAGGGGCGGATGCTGCGCGCTGTCAGCGCTGGAAAATCGGCAACAGCCCCTCGGGCAAGGCCAAGAGGAGGCAGTTCATCGCCGTCGCGTACACGTCGCCGTAGCGCTCGTCGGCGAACGAGCCGTCGAGGCGTTGGTGGGTCAGCACGCGGGCCACTTCGGCGCTCCACCAGTCGTCGAACACGCGTGGCTCCGCGTGTTGCCAAAGTGCTTGAGCGAGACACACGCGTTCGTAGAAAGGACAGATCACGAAGTCGTCTTCACCGCCTGCGATCGTCGCGCGACCGTCGCGCGCAGCGAGGCGGCGGAAGATCCAGTCGTAGCCTTCTTGGATCACTTTGCCGTCGTACTTGCCGCTCGCGTTCAGTGTCGCGATCGCCGCCGCCGTCAACGCCACGGACGACTTGGGATCGCCGAGCGCGTAGCGAAACGAACCGTCGGGTTTCTGCGTGCGCGACACGTAGTCGATCGCGCGTACGATCGCAGTCGAATCGACCGCAGCACCCGACGTATGCGCCGCGCGCAACGCTTGCACGGCGCAGATCGTGATCGAATTCTCGTGGCTCGAGCTCGGCTTCGGTTCGTACCACCAACCGCCATCGATGCCCTGCGAGCGTTGGATACAGGTGACGGCGAGCGCGAGCGCGCGCTCGATCTTGGCTCCGCGTTCGGTCTTCGGCGACATCGCGAAGGCTTGTGCGAGCGCCTGCGTCGCGTAGCCGTGACCGTGCATGCGCGACAACCCGTCACCGCCTTGCGCGATGTAACCGGCGCGATCCGAGCGCGCGTCCATGTTGGTGCGCTCGAGGATCCAATCGACGGCGCGCCCCGTCTCGCGTCCGAACGTGCCGCGCTCGGGCTCGTTGCCCGCAGCGAGCAGGGCGAGCGTCGCGAGCGAGGTCACGGCGACCGGCGCGAAAGTGCCCGAACCGTCACCCATCGGCGCCGCACCGACAGCACGCGCTCGCAATCCGATCGCAGGCCAAGAACCGTCGGGACCTTGTTCGAGCGCGAGCCACGCGATGCCGCGAGCGAGAGCCGCGCGCGCGCGTTCGTCGTGGATGGCGACGTGACCGTCGATCGAGGAGTGCGTCGACTTGTCGCCTGGCAGCGCGCGGTCTTTCACCGACGTTTCGCGCACGCGCCCTTCCTCACGCGTCGGCGCGAACTCGAAAGCGCACGCAGCACTCGCAGCGAGCACAGCCGTCCGGGCGAGCGCGGAGATCACGGGCTCTGTTTGTTGAGCCGCCGGTAGTACTCGTCGATCCAGTCGCGGTACTCGACCGGCATGTCGCGACCGCCCTCGTTGCGGAACACGTCGCGCGCGTGAACGGGCAGATCGCCCCAGCGATCGCGCGCTGCGTTCGGCGTCGACGGACTGTCCTTGCCGCCGACCGGCGGCGGGCCACCGGCTTGATTCTTCGGATCGCCGCGGTTGGCGCGCGGATCCTTCGGATCGCCTTTTTCGCCAGGCTTCGGCCCCTTTTCTTGGCCGGGCTTTTCGCCGCTTTGATTTTTTGGCTGACCTCCGCCTTGCTGCTCGCCAGGTTTTTCGCCCTGCGGTTGTGCGCCGCCCTTCTCGGGTCCGCTGGGCGTGTTCTCGCGCTCGGTCGAATTGCCTTCTTGGCCGCCGAGCGGGTCCTTGCCGTTCTGACCTTCACCGCCCGGCTGAGGCTGTCCCTGGCCGCTGCCGGAACCCGACGACTGCTGCCCCATTTGTTTGGCGATCTCGAGGATGCGATCGATGTCCTTCACGGCTTGTTCGCCGCTCGAGCGGCCTCTCTTCAAGAGCTCGTCGATGCCCGCAGGTCCGACGGATTCGAGCGCGCGCGTGTCGCCCGCGCCAGCGTCGGACAACAAGCGATCGATCTCGCGCAAGCGCGTTTCGACTTGGTTGAAGAGCCGCACCATCTCGGATTGCGGATCACCTGCGGGCGGCAGCGCCGACTCGGGTTTCTCCTGGGCGAACGCCGGGCTGCTCGCGAGTGCGAAGAGTGCGCAGCAGATGATTTTCATTGGTCGTCCTTCTTCCCTTCCGGATCCGGGATGCCGAGGCGCTTCCTGAACTGCGAGAACAGTTCGGTCGTCTTTTGATGGCGCACCGCGAGGCGCGCGATGTCTTCGTAGATGAGCGCGTCGGGCACTTTGCCCTCGGCGATCTCGGGGTGGAGCAGGCGCATCTGATCGATCCCGTCGAGGATGTCGACTTCCATCCGTCGCAAGAGCTTCAACTCGGCCACGTCCGGCACGAGCTTGTTCTGACCGCCGGGTGGTTTCTGTCCACCGCCGCTCTGTTGCTTCTCTTGCTCCTCTTGGCGGCGCCGCTCCTTCTCCTGCGCGAGCGCTTCCTGCAGCCAATTCAGCGACTGTTCGACGTCTTGTTGCAGCGTCTGCACGCGCTCGCCCGATTGGAATTCGCCGCTGTCGCCCATGTCGCGTGCGATCCGCACGAGATCTTTCTCGGCGGAGTCGAGCAACTCGGCGAAGACGGCGCTGCCCTCGGCGAGGATCGCCTTCGAAATCTCGGCCGAGCGCTTCCCGAGTGCTTCCTCGGCCTTGGCGATCTTGCGCAGCCGCAATTTTTGCGTGTGCGTCGCACGTTCACCGGTCTTGCGCGCGGCGTCGATCTCAGACGTGTCCTTCATCGCGACGCGGTGTTCGTCGAGGATCCCGCGGACCTGCTCGGCGATCTTGAAGAGCAACTCTTCCTGACGAAGTTTCTGGTACTGCTCTTCTTCCTGACCGAGATCCTCGAGCGCCTTCTTCATGTCGCGCTCGGTCTTTTCTTCGTTCTGCTCGGCGTTCTCGAGGTCGCCTTCTTCGAGATTCTCCTCGGCCTTTTTCGCGCTCTGCGGCGCGCGCTCGAGCGCTGGCGAGGGCTGCGCGGCGCTACGTTTCTGATTGCGCTCGGCGAGCTTCAACAATTCCTGGCGGATGCGCTTTTGCTCGTCCGCCAATTCCTGAGCGCGCGCTTGGTCTTCGGGCCTGGCCTTCGCCGAACTCTTCGCTGCGGACTGCTTCGCTTCGTCGAGCTTCTTCAGCGCGTCTTGTTGTGCGCTCGACGCTTCGGCGTTCTTGCCTTCCTGCAACTTCGCCGCTGCTTCCTTCATCGACTGTTCGGCACCGGCGAGCGCCTTCTCGGTCGCGCTCTGCTGTTCCTGCGGCATACCGCTCTGCGACGCTTGCTGCTTCAGCGCGCCTGCTTGTTGCGCCAAGGAACTCTGCGCCTGTTCGAGCGCCTTTTGCTCGGCCGACTGAGCCCGCTCCGCCGCCGCGCTCGAGGCCAATTCCTCTAGGGCTGCCTGGGCCTTCTGCAATTCGGACTTGGCCTCGAGCGCGGCGCGCGCCGCGTCTTTCGAGTTGGCTTGCTTGGCGTTCTCCGACGCGGCTTTCTGCTGTTCGCCAGCGCGCTTCAGCGCTTCCGCGGCCTTCTCACCGGCGCTCGTCTTGGCTTCCGGCAAAGCCTCGAGCGCGCGCGCCAATTTCTCTGCGGCCGCTGCTGCTTCCGCCTGCGAGTTGGCGAGCGCGGGCGCGAGTGTCTTCTGTTCGGAGAGACCTTTCTGCGCCGCACGCTGCGCTTCCGCGGTCGCGCGCTGCGCTTCCTCGGCGCGCTTCAGGGCGTTCTCACCGCTGGCGCGCGCGGCCGCATCGGCAGCCTTCGCTTCCGCGAGCGCCTGCTTCGCTGCCTGGGCCGCGGCACCGGCTGGGCTCTCCGGATCGCTCAGTGCGTCCAATTGTTTCTCGGCTTCCGCGCGCGCTTCTGCGGCTGCGTCCAAGGCCGCTTGCGCCGCGTTCTCGAGTTCCTGCGCGCGCGCTTCGAGCGCCTGCGCCGTGGCTTCGCGCGCCGGCTGGTCCGCGGCGGACTTGGCGACGCTCTCGGCACCACTCGCCAATTCTTGTGCAGCTTTCTTCGCGGCTGCATCACCGGAAGCGCGCTCGTGACGCTCTTCACGCTCCGCGGCTTGCGCGAGTTCGCGTTGCACGGCCGTCAAGTCGGGTGCGTCGGCGCGCGTCTTCTTGGCCGCATCCCGCAGTTCGCTCGCGGCCTTTTCGAGGCGCGTCGCGCGTTGCGCGGCTTCAGCCGCTGCGGTGAGAGCCGGTTCCGCGCGCTCCAACGCTGCGCGGTCTTCGGGCTTCCAAGCCGCCAACACGGAAGCATCGGTCTCTTGACGCTTCTCGAGCGCGTCGAGTGCGCGCTGGATCTCCGTGAGCTCCAGCCCGCTTTCCGCGCGCGATTGCTTCTCCGTCTCGGACTGCAACTGGCGTTGCTCGGCGATCGCTTTGTCGAGCGCTTCACGCAACGCCTTCTGTTCCGGCGTCACCGCGCTCTCGCGCAACTTGGCCGTGTCCTCGCGCAATTTCGTTTCGCGCTCGGTCAGCGCCGTGAGGTCCTGCTTGATCGCTTTCAGTTCCTCGAGCGACTTCGCCAAGTCCTCGAGCCCAGCGCGATCGGTCAGGATCGCGTAGAGCTTCTCGAGGCTCTTCACGACGGCTTCTTGGCTCTCGACCGACTGCACGGTCGCGCCTGATTCCAGCGCCACCGTCGCGGCCGCCATCAATTCTTCGATCGTCTTCGAGCCGAGCTCCGACGCGCGCACGTCGAGGTGCTTCAACCCGTCGCGCAACAGCTTCGCCGCGTGCGTGCGACCTTCGCCTTCGAAGCGCGTCGCGAGCACTTCCATCGTCTGCTTCAGTCGCGCGAGCTGACGCTTGAGCAGCGCCTGATCCTCGGCGAGTTGCGATTCGCGTCGGTTGTTTTGCGCGAACACTGGACTTCGAGCCGTGGACAAAGCGGCGAGCGCGAGTCCGATTCCGAGCATGATTCTCATCTTCATTTCACTTCTCCTTCGCCGCCGCTCGCGTGCGCTCGCTCACGCCCTTTTGAGCGTTGAGGATGTCGCGCGTGAGGGAGAGCACGGATTGGAAGTTGTCCCACTCGGCCAAACGCTCGAGCAGGAGATCGATCTTCACGAGCAGCGCCTTCTGCTGATCGGACGCTTTCAGCAGGAATTCGTGGGCTTTGGCGATGTCGACGGCCTCACCGGCCTTCGTCAATTGATCGGTGACGTCGAGCGCCAGATCTTCGCTGATCTCGACCGCCAGCGTGCCGATGTCGATCAGCTTGCCCGCGAGCCCCGTCCCGGCGATCGAGCTCTGTTTCGACGCGGCGCCGAGTTCGCGCCACGGCTCCGGATCGAATCCGCGACCCTTCTGATTCGCGAGGCGTTCGTCGAGGAAGTCGAGCGCAGCGAGCGCGCGTTCGTCGACGCGCGCATACAGCACGCTCTCGGCGTTCGAACAGATCTCGCGCATCAAGGCGCGCGCGTCTCCGAGCACGCGACGCTGTCCGGTCAACGCACTCGCCATCTCTCCCGCCGTGCCTTCGGGACTGTCGCTCTCGAGCGTCGCGACCAGATCGCCCAAGCGCCGCTGCTTGTCGCGGGCCAATTCCGCCAACGCCGACGCCGACGTTTGGCAGCGCGACAAACGATCTTGAAGGCGTCGCATGTACTCGTCGATCGAGACGACGCGCACGCGCAGCGGGCTCGAACGACCGTCGCGCGCTTGCGGTTCGCACACGTCCGTCGCGATCACTTGGAGTTGGAACTGGCGGCCTTCGCTGACGCTTTCGCCGCCCGCGAGATCCGCGATCTCGAGGCGCGCGCGCGCCAACACCGCTGCGCGAGCGATGCCCGCACGAGCGGGACGCGTCGCGTCCTTGTCTTTCTTCGAGTCGAGTTCCACGGCCACGAACGGGAGCGCGACCAGACGTGCAGGCGTTCCCTCCGCGCTGCCCGCGATCTCGACCGAGTACGCGACCGTCGCGATGCCGAAGTCGTCCTCGGCTCGCGCGCGCAACGGCAGCGCGCCGGTCGCGACGGTGTCGAAGTCGCCGCGGCCCGGCGAAAGCAGCTCGACCTCGGGCGCTCGGTCTTCGAGAACCGTGACGCCGAACAAGCCCGGGTCGGGGTTCGAGAGGCCCGTCGCATCGACCAGTTCGAAGCGGTAGCGCAGGCTCTTGTGCGCGTCGAGCTCGAACGCGAGGCCTTGTTTCGGAGTGGTTTTCGGGTCCGCGCCCACTGCGAGCGGATAGGCGGCCGGCACGAGTGCGAGCACGCGATCCTCGGGCACGAGTCGCGCGTGACCGGTCGCATCCGCCGGATCGGTGAGCACGTGCACGGACAATTTCGAACCGGCGACGACTTCGACGTCGCGATCGAACTCGAGGCGCGCCGACAGCTTGGTGTAGGTCGGCGGTCGAATCGCGACCGCGAGCCCGGCGACGTCCGGCGGTTGCAATACGAGCAGACGGATCTGCGGCTCTTCGTCTTGGTCGTCGCCGCCCGTCGCGAAAATCGTCACGTCCTCCTGGACGGAAGGCAGGAGCGTGCGGAACTCAGCGCCGCCGCCGGCCGCGAGTACGGCTTTGTGTCCGCTCGAAAAATGCAGCACGACTTCGTCGGGGATCAGGCCCTCGGCGCGCACGACGATCGGCACGTCGCTGCCACGCGCGACCTTGTGAACGGCGGGTCCATTCGCGACGGCGGATTCCGGAGCGCGCGCCGGCTCTCCCGGGGTGGCTGTGGAATTCAGCGGTCCGGCTCGCGTCGGCACTTCGATCGAGAGGTGCGTGCGCTGCGGCCACGGCACGTCGGCGCCGGCCAAGCGTGCCAGGAACACCGAGGCGGCCCCTGAAAAAACCGTGAACACGCTGCCGACGAGCGCACACGCCCCGGCCGCGAACCAGGCGCGCCGACGCGGACCGCGCGGATCGAGCACGCCCTCGAGCGAGATCGAGGGCGCCTTGCGCTCGGCCTCGGTGATGACGGCGGCGACGAGTTCGGGTTCGCCGGCGGAGCGCTGCGCTCCGGCCATCTGCACCGCGCTCGAGAAGAGTTCGTTCAACTCGGGCTGCGCGCGCTCGACGACCACCGCGAGGCCCAGCTTGTTCGGTCGGCGTGCGAGCGGGCGTACGAGATCACGCCACAGGAAAAACGCCGGGATCGCCGTCAACAGTCCGAGATGGAAGATGCGGATCGGGCCGGGCAAGTGCAGCGCCCAATCGAGCAAGAATGCGGCGAGCAACCACAACGCGGCGAACGCGATCGCTGTCCCGAAGCCGTGCAGGAACACGTTCGACGTGATCTTCGCGCGCAAACGCGCGAGCAGACGGTCCACTTCGGGCGTCGCGCGCGTCGGCTGCTTGTCTGTGTGCTCGTGGCTCATCGTGTTCGTCGAAGCCGTGCGTCCGCGATCGGTGAGGCGCACTTCCTGATTGTCGGCTAACCGCGCAGTCTTTGTCCCGCGCGCGCAGTGATTTCAGCGCTGAAAGATCGGCAAGAAACGGTAGGGGATCTCGAGGATCAGCACGCCGACCGCCGTGCCGAAAGCGGGCCCCGGTCCCACGTCGTTCGGCCACGAACCGTCGGGAAGCTGCATCTGGAGCAGCACCGAGCGCAGCTCTTCGAAGTACGGCTCCCAGTACGGGCTACCCGCGGTGTACATGGCCTGAACGCCGTAGTAGTGGCCGTACCAAAAGTAGTAATGGCCTTTTTCTCTCGAGTGGCTCGCCGACGGCTCGCGATTGAACGAGGTCAGATTGCGCTGGAGGTAATCCAGGCCCTTCTTGATCAGCTCGTCCGAGTAGATCCCGAGCCCGTGCAGCGCCGTGACGCCCGCGGCCGTGAGCGGGAACGACGTGCGACTGTGGTGTTCCCTCTGGTAGCGAAAGGTCCCGATTTCGGCGCCACCTTGATAGCCCATGTTCAGGTCGATCGGCGTGTCGCGCAGGATCGACGAATCGACGACGTAGCGAGCAGCGCGTTCGACGGTCGAGCGCGGCACGCGGATGCCGATGTTGCGAGCGGCGCGCAGCGCGATGACTTGACACACGACGATCGACATGTCGGATTCGTTCGAGTACGGCTCGTAGCGCCAACCGCCTTGAGCGTTCTGCGACTTGACGATGAAGTCGACGGCCTTTTGCAGCGCGACTTTGACGTCTTCACGCGATGTCATGCCGTAGACCTCGGCGAGGAACAACGTCGCGAACGCGTGGTCGTACATGCGCGTTCCGCCGAACGTGATGTAACCATCCTCTTGCACGCACGAGAGCACGAACTTCAGGCTCTGATCGACGTTCTTGCCGTATTTCCCGCGGCCGGGTAGATGCCCGCCAGCGAGGAAGGCCATGCCGGCGAGCGACGTGACGCCCAAGTGACCTTTGTCGTCGGCCGTGTAGCGGAAGTCGTTGTTCAGCTTGAAGCCGACCTTCGAGACCCACGAACCGTCGGCGGCTTGGTGTTCGGCGAGCCACGCGAGTCCGCGCTCGACCGCGAGTTCTTGTTCGGGCGTCACGACCACGGCGCCGGGCGCATCGTCGCGCGGACCGCTGCGCTCGCTGGTCGGAGCCGTCGTGAGTGCGACGCTGGACGGCGCGTACGCGCTCGCCGCGGATGGCGCTGCGACCAGCACGCACACAGCGGACGCGGCGTAGAGAGCTCGGGTCAGTTCGATACATTTCATTTCAAGAACTCCATTCGCGCTTTCGTGCGCACGATCAACATCGACCCGAGCGGCCACAATGCCGGCACGTCCTTCGTGTCCGCCATGTGCACCCCTCTGGTGCCCCGCAGCAATCCCGTCGCGAGGTCGAACGCGCGCAAGTCGGCGCGTGGGAACGATCCCGGTGCGGGCGCGGGATTCGTGACCGTGACGACGCACAGGATCGTATCGGAGGCGGCCGCCATCGGCAGGCTGCCGAGTGCGAGTTCCTCGAAGGAAAAACCCAATCCTGCTGCCCACAACTCACCGCGGTCGAAATCGATGCAGCGCACACGTGCTTCGCCCAAAGGTCCGCGTCCACCGCCCGAGCGGGGCGAGAGCACGGCGATCGGACCCTCTTGGAACACGACGCGCGCCGAGCGGCCCAGACCCAAAATGCGATCGTCCATCCCGAGCCGAATCGAGGTGAGCGGGGAGAGCGCGCCGATCCGCGTGTCGAGCGCGGCCAACTGCTGATCGACGAGCGCATCTCCGCTCGTCCCGCGCGACTGCAAGAGCAGCCATGAGCGCTCACCTTGTTGCAGCACGGCCGAGATCCAACGCGGTGCATCGCCACCGCCGATCGCGACGCGCCACAGGCGGCGCCCGCTCGCGAGATCGACCGCGATCACTTGATTGCGCTCTTCGATCGTCTGCTGGTTGAACCAGGGCACGATCAGGACGCTGCCTTCGATCCATGCGTCGAGGTCCGAGCTCGCCGGGACAGTCGTCTCCAGATCGATGCTCTTCGCGCGCGCGCCGGTGAAGAGATCGAGCACGACGACTTGACGATGGCTCGGCATCGGCATGAACACGACGCGCGCGTCGCCGAGGATGGGCGTGCGCAGGACGTTCGAGTCGAGGCCGCTCTCGCGCCACAGCTCGGCGCCGGTGCGCGCGTCGAGTCCCGCGACGAACCAACGATCGCGCTCGACGCGTGGCGTCACGACGGCGACGGCGATGCCGGAACGCACCGTGAGCGAGATGCTCTCGATCGAGATCGGCGGCGCCCACTCCCACACTTCGGTGCCGGCTTCGGTGTCGATGCCGATCACTTTTTCGCTAGTCGCAGCGACGGCGCGTCCGGCCGCGCAACCCGAGCGCCGCAACCACGTGCCGTTGTTCGGCGACGTACGCGGAGTGATGTCGACCTGGAAAAGTTCGGCCGAGGGATCGCTCGTTCGAACGGCCACGAGGTTGGACGTCGCTCTCCCGACGTTGCGTGCGAAGAGCACCGTCGACGGCTGGTCGGCAGGCGTTTCCTCGAGCGGCGTCGCGGGGAGCGTCTTTCCGATCAACTCGAATTCGCCTTCGAAAACGCGCTCGGTCGCTGAATCGGTGCCGGACGAGAACGTCCCGCGCGGCAAGGTGCGCACGAATTTCTCGAACACGGGGGCCGCGGCGCTGAGTTCGGCGATCGAAGCACCGCGCGCAGTTCCGCCGTCATTCGACGCCAGGTCCGAGCGTACGTCGCCCGACTTGCGCTCGAGCGCGCGCAGCAGTGCTGCGCGTGCTTCGAAGTTGCCGCTGCGACCGAAGGCTTCCGCGAGCCGCAGCAGGCGCAGCACGGCTGGCGGATCCAGATCCTCGATGTCGGCGCCCTCTTTCCACTCGGCCCGCACGATGCGCGCGACGACCGCGACGTCCCCGGTCGTGAACGCGATTTCGAGGCGTGCATCGTTCGCCGCGCGTGCTGCGCGACTGCCGGGGAAGCGCTCGACGACGAGTTGCAGCGCGGCGTCGTCGCGTGTGCGCACGCCCTCCTCGAACAACGCCTGCGCCCGAGCTTCGAATGCGGCGTAACCGCCCGTGCGTCCGGCCGCCGTCAGCGCGACGATGCGTTGCGCCGCGAGCTCGCCGGCTTTCCAGGTCAGCACTTCGACGTCGGCGTAGCGTTCGAGGATGGCGTGCAAGGCCGTGAATTCACCGGCGCTGTCGCCTGTTTTCGCGCTGCGTGCGTCGCGTTGGATCAAGACCCACAGACCCACCGGCATCTCGGGCGCAGTGCTGGCGTCGGCCTGCTGCTCTCGCGAGAGCGGATGGAATTCGATGCCGAAAGGCGTGCCGGCCGCGTCGTTCGGAACGCGCAAACTGATCGCGAGCGGAAGATCGGCGCACGATCGCTCCAACTCCGCGAGCGCAGCCTCGAGCGCCGTCGGATCGGCGCCGGCCGTGTCTTGGCGTTCGAAGCGCAGGCTGAGTTCCTCCAACAACGTGTCGCGCAACGACGACGTGTCGGGTGCGAAAGCCTTCGCGAGCACCAGGTCGTCGAGCGCGCCGGCTGTGTCCGCGAGTCCGGCCTTGACGTGCGCACCTTGACGCAGGATCGAGTGGTAGACGCCGGCCAGTTCCGAGCGCGAATCGTCGCCGCCACCGTCGTTCGCGCTCCGACCGAGCACGCGTTCGAGAATCGTGCGCGCTTCGACCAAGTGCGAGCGCGCCGCGTCGGTTTCGCCACGCAGCCATTCGCTCGCGCCGCGACCGTCGAGCAGTCGAGCGAGGCGCAACACCTTCGTCGAATCCTCGGGAGTCTGCGCGAGATCGGAGCGCGCGCGACCGACGAGCACGTCCCACTCGAAGTAGCCGCGCACGTCGTTCGAGGAAACCACGAACATCTCGCCCGCGCCGAGCAGGACGTTGCCGCCTTGACTGCCTTCGGGCCAGCGTGCGGAGGGCAATTTCAGGCCGGATTCGCGCTCGAAATGCAAGCGCTCGGTCAAACGCGGATCGACGATGCGATCCGTCGCGAGCAAGGGTCGACCCCCGCGCGAGAGCACTTCGTCGTCGCGCGCTTCCGCTCTCGAACGCAGCGGGCCGCGCGCGCCCACGCCGGACGGGAAGTTGAGCGCGATCCAGCGCTCGCCACCGACGTAGACCGCGTCGCGCGACGCGCCGAACAACACGTCGACGCGACTGTTGCCGACCAGAGAACGAATCGTGCCGACATCGTGACTCCACAGCGTGACGCCGGTCGCGAGATCGAGCGCCAAGAGATCGCGCGAGCAGAACGGCGTCGCCAAGATCACCCCGTCCTGGACGATCGGGGGCGCGTTGCGCCACTCGTTCACGTAGCGCGGCGAATCGAAACCGCGCGAGCGCGGGATGTCGATCGAATCGTGCAGCGCTTCCCACAGGATCTCGCCGGTGAAGAGATCGAGCACGGCGATCGTGCCGAGTTGCGTCAATGCGATCACTTTGTCGCCTTCGACACGCAGCGGTGCCGCGCAGAACTCGTGCTGCGAGCGTCCGAACATGTTCTGTTCGCGCTGCCCGCTGATCACGTCGCGCGACCACAACAAGCGACCGGTGAAGAGGTCGAAACAACCGACGTTGTAGTTGATGCGGCCTTGCATGCGCACGCACGGAACGAGCACGCGCGAACCCGCGATCACCGGCGGTGCTGCCGCCGACGTGCGCTGCGCGAACGAGCCGCTCTCGCCGTCCCAAGGAAGCGGCGGCGTGTGATCCCAGAGCTTGCGTCCGGTCACTGTGTCGAACGCGAACAGACGCCGCTCGGGAATCGGCGTCATGATCGTGATGTTGCCGTACATGTCCGATCGGGCCAGCGAGAACGGCAGCTGGAGCGCGCTCACGACGACGGATTCCGACACAGCCGGAGCGACGATGCCCGCGTCGCGATCGACCCCTTTCGCGAGTTCGTTGCGTTCAGCCCGCGTGAGCTCCGACCATCCGCGCGGTTCGTTCGAGTCCCACAGCACTTCGCCGGTGTACGCGTGCAGACACACGAGGCGCAGCGAGTTCGAGACGAAGAGCCGTTCTCCCAGTCGTACGGCGAACAGGGCGTCGCGAGCTTCACGCGCGACATCGCGGTAGGGGTGCGGCGGCATCACGTACGGCTCGGCCCAAGCGTCGGCGCGCTCGCTGGGCAGCGGGCCGGGAGTCGTGTCGGAGTTCGGCAGTCGCAAGCTGCGCTCCATGTCCTGACTGCGTTCCAGCGTGCGGCGCGCTGCGCTCTTCGCTTCGACGAGCGCGATCCGTGAATGGAGCGCCGGTCGGAAGGGATCCTCCGTGCGCGCGGCGATGCGCTGGGCCAGCGCTTTCCATTCGAGCGCGTCGTTCGTGGCGAGATCCGGATCGGCGAGCGCGATCATCGCGGCCCGCGCCCAAGCGTAGGAGGCTTCGCGCTCGCTGCCGCGCTCGAACTCCAGATCGCCGAGTGCGAGGAACGCCGCGATCGCACTGTCGGTGAGCGGCCAACGCCGGCCGACTTCGACGAGTGCTTCCGCGTCGTGGGCCGCGAGCGCGACGCCCAACGCGGTGCGGGCCTCGACTTCGTAGCGAGCGCGGTAGAGCGTCTTCGCGTCGTTCGGCAGCATCAGCAGAGCCGCGCGCGCGCGCGTCGAAGCGCCGGCGTGCACGAGGCCGTCCGAAGCTCGCCCGGCCTTCGATTTCGGGCGTTCGCCGGGCAAGAGTTCGCCGACGTGCTTCTCGAGGATCGTCTGGAAATCCGCGATCGCTTCCCTGAAGCGCCGCGCTTCGACGTGACCGACGGCGCGCTCGAACACGGCGCGCACGAGCAAGGTTTCGGGAATCGAAAAAGCAGTCGTCTCGACCACGGCTTCTTCGGACGGGCGCTGCGCGTGGGCCCAGGGCGCACACAGCACCAAGCCGGCGAACGAACGCGCGAGCGCGGCGAACCGCGGCCGGCGAACGTGGTCTTCGTCTCGTTGCTTCATGTTTCAGACGAGTTCGAGCTTCTTGCGCGCGATCCATTCGATCGCGAGCAGCACGAGCGCCGCGATCAACGTGCCCCAGTTGTCCCAAGCATCGCGCAACTCGGACGAAATGGGTTGGCGTTGTTCTTTTCCACCAGGGAATGCGTCGAGCAAATCCGCGATCTCGGGCAGCGTGTGACTCGTCCCGCGCGTGAAGCTCGCGATCGAGCTCATGGTCGCCGGATCCGGCGACGGATCGGCGTTCTCGCGCGAAGGCAACACGACTTCGAAGTCAGCCGAGGCCACGCGCGCGCCCTCGTTCTCGACGAACCCTGAGTACGTACCCGAACGTTCGACTCCGAAGGTCGCGCGGTAGACCCCCGGCCGATCGGGGACGAGCACGAGCGAGACGTCGGTCGTCGATCCGTCGGGATGCTGCAAGCGGATCGGCTGCGCGGGCCGCTCGCTGGGACGGTAATCCTCGTCCAAAACGCGTGCTTCGAGCGTGACGCGCTCGTCCAAGTCGTAGCTCGATTTCGACGCGTCGATCTGTACCCGACGATCGCCGCTCTTCAAACGCCCGAGCGCGACCCAGCGAATCGCGTTGCGCCAGAAGCGCTCGTGGTAGCGATCGCCGAAGCGGTAGCGCCAGCGCCACGTCTCGTCGACCGAGCTGAAAAGCGTGCGTCCCGAAGGAAAGTAACCAGTGACGAGCAGTGGAAAACGGCCGTGCGCATTGCCCGCGGTCGGGTGCCGCAACAGGACTTGACTGCCCGGTTTCGCGCGCACGACGGGGAAGAACCAGTAGTAGCCGTACAGACCACCTTCGTCCTCCCACAGTGCGCGATTCTGTTGCGGGTCGCCGACGAGGCGCACGACTTCGTGCGGACTCGCCGCGTCTTCGACGAGCGGACGGAAGCCTTTGACGGAGTCGGATTCGGCGCCGATGTTGCGCGTCGTCGCGTCGGCGAAGATGGGCAAGAGTTCGCCGAGCGGAGTCCCGACGTAATCGAGCGGATTGTCGTGCTCGCCCGCGATGAACACGAGTCCGCCGCCGCGCTCGACGAACTCGCGCACGCTGGCCATGAACTCTTCGCAACGTGCCGGATCGGGCGAGATCGAATACGGATTCACGTCGCCGAGGATCACGACGTCGTAGTTCTCGAGCAGCTCTTTGCGACCGGTCGGAACGCTCTTGAGCGGCTCGAGTCCCTTGGTGGTCTCCTGCGTGAAATCGGGCGTCGCCGACAACAAGAACACTTGCACGTCTATGTTCGCGTCGGAGCGCTTCAGGAGCTCCTTCAAGAAGCGGTACTCGTAGCGCGGATAGCCGTCGACGTAGAGCACGCGGATCTTCTCGGGATTGATCCGCACCGTGAGTGAAACGGCGTTGTCGTCCTTCAGCGTCTCTTCCGCGAGCGGTTCGACGCGCGCGCGTAACCGGCGTTCGTTCGTCGCCGAGTCGGGCGTTTCGGGCGGCGCGACGAGCACGACTTTCGCGCCCTTTTCGTCGAGGTCGACGTCGGCTTCGGTGATCGGACGAGCAGCCGAACCGTCCGACGGTAGTTCTTCGAGAACGACGCGCGCTTGACCGCCGCTCGCGATGCCGCGCGCCAGGACGCGCACGCTGACCACGATTTCGTCACCGTCGAGCACGCTCGTCGGGGCTTCGGCGAGTTCGATCACGAGATTCTTCTCGGGCCGCGTGTCGCCGACGACGAGCGTGTGCACCGGGATGCCCGCCGCGTTTGCCGCACGCGCGGCTTCGAGCACCGGCAAACCGCCGTTGTTGCGTCCGTCGGACACGATAACGATGTCGGTCACGTGTCGACCGCGGTGAGTCGCGACTGCGGCTTGCAGCCCGTCGCCCAGATGCGTCGCGTGACCGCGACCGGTCAGCGCACTCGTGTCGGGCATCGGCTCGAGCGTGTCGCTGACGCGGAAGAGGCGCGTCGTGTAGCCCTTCGTCTTCAAGTGCGGCAGCAGAACTTTGTCGAGCGCCGCGCGCTCCAGATCGACGCGCATCGCGTCCGACGGCGAGCGACCGATCAGAGAACTGAGTGCATCGCGCGCATTCTCGTCACCGGCGTAGTCGTCCTTGCGCCGCATGCTGGCGGAGTCGTCGGCGAGGATCACGACTTCGGCGGAACGCACTTCTTCACGACGCTCGACGAACACCGGGCGCGCGATCACCGCGAGCAACAACAGGAACGCAGCGGCGCGCAACGTGGACAAGGACAACTTGGCGCGCGTCGACAAGGGTTCACGTCGGTAACTGAACCACGCGAGCAGCACACACGCCGGCACGACGACGAGCACGACGATCCAAGTCGCGGGCGCGTCGAGCAGGCGGAACGTCTCGCGCACACCGGTTCCGACGGTCGACTCAGCCGCACTCTGAGCGAAAAAGAGGCTGAAAAATGCGTTCATCGGCCGACGCTCCGCTTGCGTCCGAGAAACGCCGCCCACAACGATTCGAGGACGAGCGCGATCAAGCAGGCGATCGCGATCGGTCGCCACAGTTCGCCCTTGCGATCGACGCGACCGGGCTGGTCGCTCGTCGACTCTTCGGAAGCGAGGCGCATGTGCATGGCAGTCAATTCGCTGGGCAGTATGCGCTCGAGATCGCCCTCGGCCGGATCGACGTTCACGGCGAACGTGACGGCGCTCGCACCTTCCATCTCGAGTCGATAGAGGCCGGCGACTTCGGTGTCCTTGCCCGGCACGGACGGCAGAGTCCAGCGACCGTTGCTCGAAGACTTGGCGTCGCCGTCGAGCGCGCGGCGTGCACCGTCGGGACGCACGAGCGTCGGATTGCGCGGGAAATGACCGACCTCGGTCGTGAGCGGTGTGCCGGGTGCGACGTTGCGCGGAGGCTCTTCGCTGGAACCTGCGTAGTGCAGCCATTCGTGGACGAGCGGCACCAGCGTCGCCGGTGATTCGGGCAGTCGCGTCCAGGCTGGATCGATCGTCGTCGTCCACAGGAAAACGCGGCCGCGGTCGTACGTGCGCTCGACGAGCAACGGGTTCGCGCCGTCGTCGTCGATCGTCGCGAGCACGCGCGCGCCATCGAGCGGTCGAGCGGCGACGAACTCGTAGATGGGCACTTCGGTGAGCAGCGGTTTGAAGCGTTCGTCGGCGAAGAACGACAAAGCGGGGTGCGCTTCGTCGAACGCTTTGACGCGGAAATACGTGTCGGAACGCGAGCGCACGGCGACGCGTTCCCCGAGCATCGCCGGCAGGAGTCCGCTGCCGTCCGCGCGGTACAAGCGCGCATTCGTCGCGGCCGCATCGACGCGGTCGCCGAGCGAAACGACGAGCGATCGGCCGGCCGCGATCGCGGCTTCGAGTTTGTCGACGACGGCTGTCGGCAGGCTTTCGACGTTCGCGAGCCAGATCACGTCGTACTGCGTGAAGTCGAGATCGGCCGCGGACAATTCCTCGGGAGCGATCTCGCGTGCGTCGAACGGCGCGCGCGAGCGGTCGAGCGCGGCGTCGCCGTACGGCTCGATGATCGTGCGCACGTAGCCGACCTCGTCTTCCTCGAGGATCGCGCCGGGAGCACCGTTGACGAGCAGTACGCGCACGGGCGGCGGCACCGACACGACGCGCGAGCGCAGGTTGTCGAACGCGAGTCGATCGCCATCTTCGAGTCGTGCGGTGAGCACGTGCTCGCCCGCGTTCTTGAACGCGACCGAGAACACGACTTGCGCCCGACCGCGCGCCGGAACGTCGACCGTTTCGCTCGGACGGCGTTCCCCGTCGACTTCCAAGACGACGCGCACGCCGCTCTTCGTGTTCGGGCCGAAATTGCGCAACTCGACGCCGATTTCCGCGGGTTGATTCGGGCCGGGCAGACGCGTGAGGGGTTCGACGGCAGCGATGGCGAGGTTGGCGGGCAGCGGATCCGAACCGGCGAGTCCTTCGACCACGACGGTGACGTCGAGCGCACGCAGCTCGTCGATCACCTGCGCGAGCGCCGTACGACCGGTCTGCTCCTCGGTCTTGTCCGCGCCCGTGTGGAAGACGCGCGCTTGCATGTCCGTCAAGAACAGGACTTCGAGCCGACCGGCAGCGCCCACGCCTGGATCGCTGGGGCCTTCCTTGGCGCGTTGCAACACGTCGGCGAGTGCAGCAGCGAACTCGATGGGTTCGTCGGTCGGCGTCGAGAGCGTGTCGAGCATCGACAGCGCTTGTTCGGGTGTCGTCCACGACAAGAGGCGCGGATATTGGCCGGCGTAGATCAGACGCACGCGGTCGCCGCGCGTGCCCGACAACTTGCGCACGAGTTCGCGCGCGCGCTTGACAGCGGCGTCGAAAACGCTTTCGACGCCTTCGCGCAAGCCCATGGACGCCGAGCCGTCGACGATGACGACGAGGTCGCGACGACCCTCGGTCAAACGTGCGAGGGGACTCGCTTCGCCCGTGAACGGTCGCGTGATCGCGAGAGCCAGCAACGCGATGGCGGCGGTGCGCAGCAAGAGCAAGAGCAAGTTCTCGAGTTGCACGCGTCGACGCGTCTTGCGATACGCGGCGAGCACGAAGCGCATCGCCGCCCACGGCATCGGTTTGTGCCGTTGTCGATTGAACAAGTGAATCAGAATGGGGACCGACGCGAGCGCCAGACCCCACAAGAGCGCCGAGTGCGCGAAGCCGCCGATCCAGCCGCCCATCAGACGCGTCTCCCGCCGCGCGCTCGCGCTGTTCGGTGAGCGAGGTACGTCGACAACGCGGCTTCGAGCCCGACGTTCGTCGTGAGCGACACGAAGTCGATGCGCAGCAAGCTCGCTTGGCGCATCAATTCACGGCGGTGTTTCTCCATCTCCTCCAGGTACGCCGCTCGCAGCGCGCGCGGATCGATGCGTTGGATGCCGCTGCCCTCGAGCCCGTCGAGTTTCAGGAGCGTCTTGAAATCGAACTCGAGTTCTTCGGGGTCGAGCACTTGGAAGAGGATCGGTTCGTGTCCCGCGTGCACGAGTCGACGCAGACCGGCCGTGATGAGTTCGGGTTCGTCGAAGAAGTCCGAAAAGATGCAGACGATGCCGCGACTCCTCAGCTTGGGCGCCATCCAATCGATCGTCGAACCGATCTTGGTCGGGCCCTTGGCTTCGGTTTTCGTCAGCGTGTCGAGGATCGCTGCGCGCTGACCCGCGCCGTTGCCGGGCGGCACTTTGGCGCGGAATCCCTCGTCGAAAACGACCAAACCGGCCGTGTCGCGCTGTTGAATGACGAGGTGCGCGATCGCCGCGACGGCCCAGCGCGCGTAGTCGAGCTTCGTCCACGCGAGCGAGCCGTACGCCATCGATTCACTGGCATCGAGCAGCAAGTGACAGACGAGGTTCGTCTCCTCGACGTACTGCTTCACGACCAAGCGGTCGGAGCGCGCGAACACTTTCCAGTCGACGCGTTTCAGTTCGTCGCCGGGTACGTACTCGCGGTGCTGCGCGAATTCGACGGACGATCCGAGCCGCGCCGAGCGGTGTTGACCGGCCATGAAGCCCTCGACGACCGTCCGCGCGACGAGCGCGAGGTTCGACAAGCGGTCGAGCACCGCCGGATCGAGGGCGGACTGGGTCTTCTCGGGCGCCACGGTTTCTGGCTCTCAGTTCTTCGCGACCGGGATGCTCGGGACACCGACGCCCACGCCTTCGGCCGGGGTCACTTCTTTGACCATGCGGTCGATGATGATGTCGCTCGTGATGCCTTCGGCCGCGGCCGAGAAGTTGGTCACGATGCGGTGGCGCAACACGGGGTGCACGACTTTGCGCACGTCGTCGATCGCGACATGGCGACGACCTTGCAGCGCGGCGTGAGCTTTCGCGCCGAGCACGAGGAATTGGCTCGCGCGCGGGCCGGCGCCCCACGTGACCCATTCGCGCATGAACGACAACTGCGAGTCGGAACGCACACGCGTGCCGCGCGTCAACGCCAAGATGTAGTCGTAGACGTGATCGGAAATCGCGACGCCGCGGATCGCGCGTTGGAGCTCGAGCAGCTCTTTCGCCGCGACGACTTTGCGCGGCTCTTCACCGTCGCCGCCGGTGGTGCGGCGCAGGATCTCGCGCTCTTCGTCGAGCGACGGATAGCCGACGTGCACCATGAACATGAAACGATCGAGCTGCGCTTCGGGGAGCGGGTACGTGCCCTCTTGTTCGATCGGGTTCTGCGTCGCGAGCACGAAGAAGGGGTCGGGCAATTCGTGGCGCGCACCGGCGCTGGTGACTTGGCGCTCGACCATGGCTTCGAGCAAGGCGGCTTGCGTCTTGGGCGGCGTGCGGTTGATTTCGTCGGCCAGCACGACGTTCGCGAACAGCGGGCCGTGCGCGAACTTGAACGAGCGCGCGTTCGTGACCGGATCGATCTGCAAGAGCTCGGTGCCGGTGATGTCGGACGGCATCAAGTCGGGCGTGAATTGGATGCGCGCGAAAGAACAATCCAAGGTCTTGGCCAGGCTCGAAACGAGCAGCGTTTTGGCGAGCCCCGGCACGCCCACCAAGAGGCAGTGTCCGCGCGTCAAGATCGCGAGGAGCAGCTCGTCGATCACGTCTTCCTGCCCGACGATCACGCGGTGCAGTTCGGACTTCATTTGCGCGTGGACGACGCGCAGGCGATCGAGGGCGGCTTCGCTCATGGTTGGTCAGTGGGTTTCGAGTTGCGACGAGTTGGCTTGACGGCCGATTTTTGGAACGCGGAGTGTAGCGGGGAAAGTAGACGGTAGGTCGCGTCGCGAGAGTAAGGAGCACGCATCCAGCGGACTGGACGCTCTTCGACCTATCGACCTTCCTACGGGTCAGCTACAGCACGCGCGAGTTCGACTTCGAAGCGGAATCGATCACTCGACCCGCACGACCCAAATCCGACCTTGGCCCGCCACATAGACCTTCGATTCGTGCGTCCACACCCCGACGTTTCTTTCGTTTTCGAGGCCGGGCAACTCGAGGCGGGCGATCAGACGCAGGTCGGTCCCGTACATGTGGATGGAGCCGCCGACCGCGATCAAGACGCGCAAGCCGTGGACGAGTCCGCCCTTCCATTCGTCGCCCGCCGGCAGCGGAAGTGCACTGGAACGCTCGTCGCTCGGCAGGCGGATGCACTGGAGCACGCTGCGTCCGTCGATGCGCGCGAGCGCGAACAACGACGATTCGGCTCCCAACCCGACCAACCGGTCGAGATGGGGAATGTTCACGGCGCTCGGAGCGCCCTTCCCGAGGACGTACACGAATTCGTCCGCGTCAGCCGGTGCGACGGCCGTGAGCTGCCCGAAGTACACGAACGGCCCGCCCGATCCGGGGCGAATGTCCGGGTCGTGACGCACTCTCTTCAGCGCGTAGGACTCCACCAGCGCTCCCGCGAGTGCTGAGACGCGGGAGAGTGCTCCCAATTCGGTGCAGACGACGACTTGATCGTCGCCAAAAGGGTCCAGCGGAAGGCACGCGACCGATGTCGACCGGGGTTGATCGAAACGATCCAAAGCGCGACCTCGGCGATCCGCGCCGCTCGCGAGTCGGCGTTTCCAAACGACCCTTCCGTCGTGAATATCGAACGCGACGAGCCATGCATGCGTATTGCGTCCGTCGACGCGTTGTTGGTCGGCGTTCACGCCGTCTTGATTCCACTGCAACACTTGCGCGAGGACGAGCCCGTCGATCGCGAGGGGGCCCGGTTGGAATTCGAGCCGACCCGGGAGTGGCGCCTCGTCTGCGCGTTCACCGTCGTGATGCATCCACACGAGCCGAGGCGTGCCCGTCGCGATGTCGAACGCGGCGAGAGCGTTGCCCCGCGTCTCGCGCGCGCGACCGAGCGCGACGGCCAGTATCGAACCGACGATCGCCGGACGTTGGAGCCACGCACGATCCTTGTCGCCGAAACCCGGGAGCCAGGCGCCGCGCGCTGTGGCTTCCCCGATCAGCTTTGCGGTTTCGAAATTCGTGGGACTTCCATCCGGCGCGAGCGCGACCAATCGTTCGCCCGATTGGATCCAGATGCGCGCGCCTCGGCCGAGCGCGAAGCCGGGCTCGAGCATGAAATCAGTGCTCGGGCCTGCGGCGCCTCCCAGGTCGATCGAACGCTCGAGCGCCAGCTTCGTCACCGCGAAAATGCGTTTCGGAATCTCATCCAGCGTGACGAGCGAGGGCAGCAATGTGCGCCGGGCCGAGAAGGCACGCGCGGCGGATTCGTCGGCGGGATCGTGCCCATATTCGATGCGCGACAAGGCTGCGCGAGCACCGGCCACGGCGCCGCGTTCGAACGCCGAGTCGAACAGGCGCACTTCGGCTGCGACGCCCGAATGCGTGAACGGGTGTTCGTACGCGACCCGTGTGAGCGCCGCTTCGTTCGAACCCGCGGCAGCGAGAGCCACGGCGGCGATGCCTTCGAAGCGTTCGCGGAAATCGCGCTTCAGCGCGGTGCCGAGACGATTCTCGACCGCAAGGGCCACGCTGATCGAGCGCCTTTCATCGACCGCGACCGCGTCCAGCGGATGACTGACGATCAGCGCGCGCCGCCAGTGCTCGAACGCGGCGATCTTCGTCGTCTCGTCGATCGTTTGCGCGATCGCTTTGTCGCCGGCGAGCAACTCGACCAGCGCTTCGGCATTGCGAACGAGATCGGTGTCGTTGTCGAGCGGACCTTCGAGGCCCAGGCGCTCGGCGAGCGTGGGGGCTTGCGCCGGAGCCCACGCGAGAGCTGCGACCAGCGCGAGCGCGAGCACGATTACTTCTCGGTCGCGACCGTCGCCGACGCTGAAACGGCCGGTTTTGTCGGCAAAATCGTGCGCAAACGGTGTTGACGCTCACGGAAGACCGGGTCTTGGCGTGCGACGAGTTGCATTTGGATCTCGCGGTTCTTCGCGAGCGCGCGCGCGTGCCGCGCCGTCAGCACTTCTTCGGCTTCGGCGAGACGTCCGGCCTCCGAGAGCGCCGGGCGCAGACCTTTGAACGACACGAGTGCGAACAGGATCAGCACCACGAACACCGGCGTCCAGTGCGCCGCTCGACCGAGCACGAAATAGATGCGTGCTTTCAGGTCGCGCGGTTCGGCCTCCACGACCGCAACTTCGACACTTGTAGCAGGAAGCGGACTCTGCTCGGGATGGATCGGCGGCGTCATGATCCGCTCGTGACGATGTCGCGCGCGCCGTAGCGAGCGCCGGCCCCGAGTTCCTCTTCGATGCGCAAGAGGCGGTTGTACTTCGCGACGCGATCCGAACGGCACGGCGCACCCGTCTTGATCTGACCGGCGTTGGTGGCGACGGCGAGGTCGGCGATCGTCGTGTCCTCGGTCTCACCCGAGCGATGGCTGACGATGCAGCGGTAACCGCTGCGATGCGCGAGCGCCATCGTCGCGAGCGTCTCGGACAACGTGCCGATCTGATTCACTTTGATCAGGATCGCATTGCCGATGCCCTTTTGAATTCCGCTCGAAAGGCGCTCGACGTTCGTGACGAACAAGTCGTCGCCGACGAGTTGAATCTTCTTGCCGAGCGCGACGGTGAGTTCCTTCCAACCGTCCCAGTCATCCTCGGAAAGGCCGTCTTCCACGCTGAAAAGCGGGTAACGCTCGGCGAGACCGGTGTACCACGCGACCAATTCCTTCGCCGACTTCTTGCCGCCGTCGATCTCGTACTTCTTCTCGCGATAAAACTCGGTCGCCGCCGAGTCCATCGCGAGCTTCATGTCGCGACCGGGCTTCAATCCGGCCTTCTCGATCGCGGACAGAATGAGTTGGATCGCTTCCTCGTTCGACTTCAAGTCGGGCGCGAATCCGCCTTCGTCGCCGACGCCGGTGGAGAGTTTTTTCTCCTTGAGCACTTTCTTGAGCGCGTGGAAAGTCTCGGCGCACCAACGCAAACCCTCGGCGAAGTTCGGCGCGCCGAAGGGCATCACCATGAACTCCTGGATGTCGACGTTGTTGTCGGCGTGCTGACCGCCGTTCAGGATGTTCATCATCGGCACGGGCAGCGTGTTCGCCGCGGCGCCGCCGATGTAGCGGTACAGCGGCAAGCCCGCTTCCTCTGCCGCAGCGCGCGCCGTCGCGAGCGAAACGCCGAGCAACGCATTCGCGCCGAGTCGTTTCTTGTTCGGCGTCCCGTCGAGCGCGATCAACGTGCGATCGACTTCCGCTTGGTCGCTGCCGTCGAGCCCGACGAGTTCGTTGCTGATCTCAGTGTCGATGTGCGCGACCGCTTGCTTCACGCCCTTGCCCAAGTAGCGCGTGCCGCCGTCGCGCAACTCGTGCGCTTCGTGAGCACCGGTGCTCGCACCAGAGGGGACGCACGCGCGACCCATGACGCCGCTTTCGAGCGAGACTTCGACTTCGACGGTGGGGTTGCCGCGCGAGTCGAGGATCTCGCGCCCGTGGACATGGACGATGGCACTCATCACCAGGGAGCCTACCCCTCGTCCAGCAGGTATGGAACGGGCTGAATGCGCTTTCCTGCACGGTCTTCTGCTTCGCCTCCGCGCGTGGCTCTGGATACGCTGGTCGTCCGCCCCCCCCGGTCGGACCACCTGTGCGCAAAGTCCACATCCTCCCGAACCTGATCACGCTCGCGAACTCGTTCTGCGGGTTGCTCGCCATCTGCAAAGGCATCGACGCGCTCAACGCGCCCGACCCCGAGCAGTTCTATGCCAACTTGCAGACCGCGTGCTGGCTGATCTTCGCCGGGATGGTGTTCGACGCGCTCGACGGCAAGGTCGCGCGCATGGTCGGCGGCGGGAGCGCATTCGGCGCTCAACTCGACTCGTTCTCGGACATGCTGACCTTTGGCGTCGCGCCCGGGTTGCTCGTCAAAGTGCTGGTCGAGCACGAAGGCCTGATCTACGACTTCGCGGTCAACACGCGGCTCCTGTTCGTCGCGGCGATCGTCTTCACGGTCATGGCGATTCTGCGTTTGGCGCGCTTCAACTTGGAGAACGATCCCGACCCCGAGGCGCACAAGACCTTCAAGGGCTTGCCCTCGCCCGCCGCCGCCGGCGCGGTCGTGGCGACGATCCTGATGTACCTGTCGCTGCGCCACCCCGACCTCGAGAAATCCGACGGGATCCTGACGCCGCTCGGCGGCCTCTTGAAGCACGTCCCCGACCTGCGCATGAGTCCTTCTCTCGTGTGGTTCCTGCCCGTGCTCGTCGTGATGCTCCCGCTGCTCGGCTTGATGATGGTGTCGAAGGTGCGCAACGTGCACATGACGTCGTACCTGACCGAACGCGGGCAATTCGTGACCCTCGTCGGCGTCGTCGTCGCGGGCGTCGCGCTGTGGACTTTTCCCGTTCCGGCGCTGTTTTTCGTGTTCAACGGGTACGTCGTGTACGGGCTGGTCCGCACGCTGATCGTCCGACCCAAACCAGCCGAGCCACAGCCGTGAGCAGCGAGTGGGTGCGCAGCGCCGTCGCGCTCGGGAGCAATCTTTCCGAGCGGCGTGAGCACATCGCAGCGGCCGTGCGCGAGATCACGAACCTCGACGGTGTGCGCAATGTCCGCGCGTCGCGGGCGATCGAAACCGAGCCTGTGGGCGGTCCGACGGGGCAGGGGGATTTCCTCAATGCCGCAGTCGTGTTCGAGACGCGTCTCGCGCCGCGTGCGCTGCTCGCGGAGTTGCAGCGCATCGAAGCCAAGCACGGTCGCGATCGCTCGAGCGCAGTGCGCAATGCCCCCCGCACACTCGACCTCGATCTCTTGATCTACGGTGATCACGTCATCGAAGAGGACGACTTGATCGTGCCGCATCCGCGCATGCACGAGCGGCTGTTCGTGCTCGAGCCGCTCGCCGCGGTCGGAGCCGATCTGATCGTGCCGACGTGCGATCGCACCGTGCGCGAATGTCTCGCCGATCTGCGGCGGAAATGCGAACTCGAAAACGGCGGAGACCGCTCTCGATGATCGTCAAATTGAGTTCACCCGCCGAGGGCGCGGCCTGGTGCCGTGGTGTCGTGGCGAGCGGTCGCACGTTGGGTTTCGTACCGACGATGGGGGCGTTGCACGATGGACACCTGGAGTTGGTCGCGCGCGCCGCGCGAGAGAACGACGTTGCGTGCGTGAGCGTCTTCGTGAACCCGCTGCAGTTCAACGATGCCGCCGATTTCGAGCGCTATCCGCGCGACTTCGACGGCGACGCGCGTGTGTTGGACGAAGCCGGTGTCGCGATGGTGTTCACGGGCACTTTAGCGGGCTTTTTCCCGACTGAATTGCGTGCCGACGGTTCGTTCGATGCTGCACGACTGCGCGATCCGGGCGTGTCGGCCGACGGCCTCGAAGGCGCTCATCGGCCGGGACATTTCGCCGGCGTCGCGACGATCGTCGAACTCTTGTTCGACTGCGTCTTGCCGACGCGCGCGTACTTCGGACAGAAGGATTTCCAACAGACGCTCGTCGTGCGCGACCTCGCCCGGCGCTTGGGTCGGCCGGCCATCGTCGTGTGCCCGACGAGTCGTGAAAAATCCGGGCTCGCCCGCTCGTCGCGCAATGCGTTGTTGTCCGACGAAGAGCGCACGAGCGCCGAGTGCCTGTCGCGGGGTTTGCGCGCGGCGCAAGCGGCGTGGAAAAAGGGGGAGCGTGATCCCGCTCGATTGCGGCTCGGCATCGAACGAGCGATCGTCGAGCCCCGCGTGCAGCTCGAATACGCCGCGTTGCGCGACCCGCTCGCATGGTCCGCCGCCGAGCCGACGCGTCCGATGAAACGCGCGATCGCGCTCGTCGCTGCGCAGGTCGGCAACGTGCGTTTGATCGACAACATGTTCCTCTCCAGCGCGCGCGCTTAGCCCGGTGGAAACCGCTGTCGTCGTCGCTCCCGCGAAGATCAACACGCGCCTCGAAGTGCTCGGGAAACGCGCGGACGGTTACCACGAACTCGACACGTTCCTCGTCGCGATCGACCTCGCCGACGAAATTCGTGTGGATCTCGCGGACCACGGCGACGTGCGCCTCTCGCTCGAGGGTCCGCAGGTTTCGAGCGACATCCCGTGCGACGATCGGAACCTCGCCGTGCGTGCTGCGCGAGCGGTGTTGCAGGTCGCCCGAGTGCTCGGAAAAGCGGGCCCGCGCACCGGGCTCGATCTCGTGCTCACGAAGCGGATTCCGAGCCAATCCGGGCTCGGCGGGGCGAGCTCGGATGCGGCCGGAGCGTGGCTGGGCGCTGCGCATCTATTGGAAGTCGCATTTTCGGTCGCGGAACGAGACGAGCTGCTGGCCGCGCTCGGCTCGGACACGGTGTTTTTCGCCGCTGCCGGGGCGACCGGCGCAGCGCGGTGCACGGGACGCGGTGGGCACGTCGAACAGCGCCCCGCGCCCAGCGGTTGGTCGATCGCTCTCGTCACGCCGCGCGTCGTCTGCCCGACCGCTCAGGTTTACGGCGCGTTCACCAGCCTCTTGAGGGGTGCGCGCGCAGTGTCTACGGTGCCGCGCACGGATGGTTTCTCGATCCCCGCACATGCTGCGCGCTCACTCCTTGCGAACGATCTCGAGCCTGCCGCGCTCGCGGCCGTGCCGGGTCTTCACGCGTGGCGCGAGAGCTTGGACGCGCTGGGAATGCAGCATTTCTGCCTATCGGGCAGCGGATCTTCGTTCTTCGGTTTATACCCAGACGACGCGGCTGCCGCGATCGACCTCGAGCGCATCGAGGCACTCGCTCGCGCGCGCCGTCTCGATGTCCGCTTCGCCGGCGTCGTCCATCCTGCGGGTCACGGAGTGCGACTTCGTCCCTATGTTTGAACCGCGCGGATCGATCCCTGCGGATATGTCGGGTCACTTCGCGGCCACAAGGACACACGACGGATGAAGATCTCGGAGATTCGCATCAAGCTCCTGTTGAGCACACGCGACAAGCTCCGTGGGTTCGCGAGCATCACGATCGACGATTGTCTGGTCGTGCGCGACGTCAAGATCATCGAGGGCGCGCGCGGACTCTTCGTCGCGATGCCGAGCCGCAAACTGTGCGATCGCTGCCCCGCGTGTGCCGCCAAAAATCACATGCGCGCGCGTCACTGCAACGATTGCGGAGCGCGTTTGAGCGACGATCGCGGCGACATGGACGAGCGCGGTCGGCCGCGTTTGTACGCCGACATCTGCCATCCGATCAGCCAAGAAGCGCGCGATCGCGTGCAGAGTGCCGTGCTGCACGCGTATGCGGACGAACTCGTGAAGTCGAAGCAAGAAGGCTACGTCGCGAAGAGTTTCGACGACCTCGACTACGACAGCTACGAGGATCACGAAGCGGCCGATCACCGGTAGACGTTCCTGCGCCTGAATCGCGCTTCGGAGCTGCCCCCCCGTTCCTCCAACGTGTCGGAATGCTGCCGCGCTTGTTCGTCGAACGTGTCGGAACCCTGCCGCGCTTGGTCCATGCACGTGACGTAACCCTGCCGCCCAGGTTCCTAAAACGTGTCGGAACTCTGCCGCTTTGTTCGTCGATCATGTCGGAACTCTGCCGCCGTGTTCCCGCGACGCGTTGGACATCCGCCGCCGCCTTGATCGTAGCTAGCGCCTGACGCGTCAACGGGGCAGGGTCCGATGCGCTCCAGGAACTCTCCACCGCAACCCGACCTTCCGCGGTCGACTCGCCCACACCTTTCTGTAGATTGCCGCGCGTGATCGTCGTTTCGATTCTGGCGCAGGATCTCGCGGTCTTGCGTGCTCGCGCACTCGCGCAAGTTCCTTTCGCCGACGCGATCGAACTGCGTCTCGATGCTCTCGCGCACATCACCGAGTCCGATCTGCGCGAACTCGTCACGTCGATCGCGAAACCCGTGATCGTCGCCGTGAACGGACCCGACGCCTTCGGCACGTTCACCGGAACGCGCGAGGAACGCTGCGCACTTCTCGCACGTGCCGCGCGCGCCGGAGTCGCCCTCATCGATGTCGATTGGCGCGAGGCGCCGCATCAGCCGGCCCTCCCGAGTCCGTGTCGCCGCATCGTCTCGCGGCACCTGGTCGACGACACGCCGCACGATCTCGCCGCACCGTTCCAAGAGTTGGTCGCTGCAGCGCACAGTAGCGACCTCGTGAAGTTCGTGACCCACGCTCACAACGGCGAAGACGGCGTCCGCCTGCTCGAGTTCGCGCATTCGATCGATCGCGACTTCATCGCCTTCGCGAGCGGCGAAAGAGGCAGTTTCACGCGCATTTTGGCCCCGATTTTCGGTTCCGCGTTCACGTACGCAGCCCCAGCGCGCGTCGCCGGAGTCGACGTCGGTGCAGCGACCGCGCCCGGTCAATCGCGTGTCGACGAAGTGCGCTCACATTGGGATTCGCAGCCTCCGACGCGCGCCACCGAGATCTTCGCCGTACTCGGTTTACCCGCCCGTCATTCGCTCTCGCCGCGCTTGCACAACGCCGTGTTCCGCGCGCACGATCGCGACGCGGTCTATGTCGCGATCGAGCCCGACGACATCACCGCCTTCATGAGCCTCCTCGAGTCACCGAATTGGCGCGGCTTCAGCGTGACAGCTCCCTTCAAAGAAGCTGCATTTGCGCTCGCAGCGCTTCCCGACGAGCCCCGCGAGCAAACCGGCGCGACGAACACGCTCATACGAAGCGGCCATCACTGGCTCGCCCGCAACACGGATTTCGAAGCAATCAGCAGCGTGCTTTCGAACGCCGCCGCACACACATCGAGCCAGCTCGCCGAGTTGCGAGCCCTGGTCGTCGGCAGCGGAGGGGCCGCCCGCTCGGCGATTTGGGCCTTGCGCGCGAACGGCGTGCACGACCTGACCGTCACCGCGCGCAACGACAAAAAAGCCGAGACGCTCGCGCAAGAGACTCTCATCCGATCGCTGTCACGCGCCTCCCTGCGCAACGAACACTTCGACGTGATCGTCCATTGCACTCCCGCAGGATCGCGCGCCGCACCGAACGAAATTGCAGTTCCGCTCGAGTGCCTGCGCACCGCCCGCATCGTGGTCGAAGCGGTGTACAGGCCGGAAATCACTCCACTCGTGGAAGCCGCGCGAGCCGCAGGCGCACACGTCGTTCTCGGACGCGACTGGTTCTTCGAGCAAGCCGCACCCCAAGCCGTATGCTTTGGATCCGACGCGCTGTCAGCCCGCAAAGTGATGCGCTCCGAGCTGGATCACGCGCTTTCGGAAGACGGATCATGAGCAAGCACTCGCGAAAAATTGCGCTCATCGGGTTGCGCGCGAGCGGCAAAAGCAGCGTCGGGAAAGCGCTCGCCGCGCGCATGAATCTGGACTTCGTGGACCTCGATCAAGAGATCGTCGCGCGCGCCGATGTGTCGGGGCTCGATTCCTGCGGCGAAGTCCTGATCGTTCTGGGCGAGCCGTCGTTCCGCGCCGTCGAGACCGCGTGCCTGCGCGCAGTTTGCGAACGCAGTACCGAACTGGTGATCGCGACCGGCGGCGGAGCGATCGAAGCCTCCGAAAATCGCGCTCTTCTGGCGCAACACACGACGAGTGTGTGGTTGAAGGTCGGCGTGCCGATTCTGCAAGCACGTTTGCGCGCCGAGCTGAGTCCAAGGCCGCCGTTGCTCGGAAAAAGTACGGTCGACGAAGTGCCGGTGATCGCAGCTCGCAGAAATCCGCTGTACGCAGAAGCGGCCGATTTCGTGCTGTCCGCGGATGTGGGGGATCCGGACGTCCTGGCCGAGCGGATCCTGGTGTTTTTGGGCGAGCGCGGCGGATCCGAGGGATCGAGTCGTTGACATCCGCGAGGGGGAGGTCCATACTCCGCCCCAGATTCGCGGGGTGGAGCAGTCTGGCAGCTCGTCGGGCTCATAACCCGGAGGTCGCAGGTTCGAATCCTGCCCCCGCTACCAATCAAAAGAGGGACTCGCGAGCGATCGCGGGTCCCTTTTTTCGTCGGTCTGGAAGGCGGAACTACCCTTCGCCTGACCCCCTGAACCGAGGGCCGTCGCGTGGTTCAGTCTCGAGTGCCATCGTTGGGTGTATCGCGCATTTACTGCACGGGCTCAGGTCCAACCCAAGCTGGCGCCGATCGTTGGCCATAAATGGACAAACTTGGCCATCGGGGCCATCCTTCGAGCCTGAAAGTCTCGCTCACCCCGGAACAGGTCCGCTACATCGAGGAGAAGGTCCAGACTGGGCGCTACCAGACTGCGGCCGAGGTTGTCCGCGAGGGGCTCCGAGTTCTCATGGAGCGAGACACCGATGCAGTCCAGCGCTTCGAAGTGTGGCGCGAGGAGGTCCGCCGGAAGATCGACTTTGGGCTCGAACAAGCGAAGCGAGGCGAAGTGGTCGATGGGGATCAAGTCTTCGCCGAGCTTATCCACTCCATCGCTCGTCACCGGAAGAAGTGACGCGTGGCGAGCTTCCGCTTCACGACACGAACACGCGCGATCTGCAAGCGATCTTGTCGACGAAGCCGGGCCGGAACAAGCGGAGCGCGTCGTGCGCGGCATCTTCGACGATGCGACCAAGCTCGCCGAGATGCCCGGCATGGGACATCGGCGCGAGGATCTCACCGAGCGACCAGTGTTGTTCTGGTCAGTCCACAGCTACTTGCTCATCTACCAGCCGGAGACGAGTCCACTGGAATTCGTGCACGCCGTGCGTGGCTGGCGTGACGTGGAGACGCTTCCACCTGGCCCCGCCCCCGACAAGTCACGAGTCTTCTCCAGGGACTGCGGCAGGTCACGTGCCCCATGCAGAAAGCGGACGACCTCGATGTCGTCTCCGCTGATCTTGTAGAAGATCAATTAGTTCGGGAACCCTTGAGGCGCCCAAGACCGAACATCTCGAGCACGCGGGGATCGGAAATCCCTCGGGCTGCCCGCCTGTGGATTCTCCAGGAGGAGGACGACAGCATCGCCGACGGCGTCGAGTAGCCGCTCGGCAGCCTCCGCCGAGTCGGCGCCGATGTAGAGGTAGGCCTCTGTGAGGTCCGTCTCGGCGAGTTCCCGCCAGATCGCCCGTCCGCTCACGCGGAGCCCTTCACTGGGCCTTCCGCCGCTTTCCGAGTTTGCTGCGGAGCGTCTGCCGCAGTTTCGACCACTCCTTGCCGGTCATGTTGCGCGCCGGGGAGTCGAGGCCCTCGATGATCTTGAGCTCCAACGATTCCTGCTCGTGGGCCTTTTGGTCCGCGTGTATCAGGCGCCGGATGTACTCGCTCGGCGTACTGCATCCGGTTGCCGTGGCCTGCTCTCGTACGTAGTCCTTCTGTGTCGACGGAAGTGACACCGTCATGCTGGTCAGCTCGTTCATGCTACTCATGTTTCGAACTCTATTTCGTCTGTCAGAAACTGTCAACTCCTGACAGAATCGGAGGCCAGCCCCGTCGGGCTTGAACGCTTCCAGGCGTAGGAGGGACGACCCAGGAATCACCCCTGGCGGCGCGAAAGCGCCGGAACGGTTCAAACTACCGTGGAGCTTCTCAACGAGATACCTGAGAAGAACATCCCGACCACAACGATTCGCAGCGCCTTCAGCAATTCCAAAATCGAGTACCGAAACGGAATCGGATGGGAGCTCGGGCCTACGCTGGCTCACCCCCGCTACCAATCATCATGAGGACCTGGGTCACGGGACCTGGGTCCTCTTGGTTCTCCGGCGGTCAGATGGACACGACGCTTGATGTAGTCGGATCGAATCTCCCGGAGTTCGGCCCATTGCGAGGGGAGCTCGAGCAGCCGACCTCAGGGATGCGGCGTGATGGCGATGATCGTAATGTCGCCCTTATCCGGTCCGTAGCACCAGAAAACGCGGTAAGCGCCGGGCGTGCGATTCTGGACGTAGGCTTCGAAGACCTTCTCGCTCTTGTCGATCGGGTGCTCGATCGAATCGTACTCGTGCGTGTGCAACCCCGGGTGGCGCGGATTTTCGAGCAGGAGGCGGACGCACTTCTCTACTTGTTTGAAGAGCCCCTCGGCTTTCGACGCCTTCGCTTTCCGGTCTTTCGAACGCTTCTCGAGTGATGCCGACGCGGCCCTCGAGAGCTTGTCGAATCGCGATGCGGCTTCGTTCGTCCAGCGCGGCCTGAACGACATGTTCAATCACTCCCGAGCTTCTTGGCGAGCTTGGCTGCCTTGGCAAGATCCGGCCCATCCGCGAGCTGGCGCGACTTGGCTTGCTTCAGTCCGCGGCGAACCGCCGCGAGAGCGGTGGGGTTGTCGTAGAGCCACGCTTCGCGTTCGGGGATGACGCGCGCCAAGTGGAGCACGATTTCGTCGCCGCGCTCCTCCACGATCAGCGTCCGGTTGGCGAAGGCCTCACCGAGGGTGAGGCGACCCTTGGAGTCGGTGTTCTTGGTTTGGATGGCGCGCTTGGTCATGGGTGAAGTATCGGCTGATTTGGCATTGTGGGCCAGTGGGAAAGTGGGAAGCGCACCTGCCGGCACCCTTCGCAGCCTCTTCCGGCGGGTTGAATGGTGCATCCCGGCTTGTCGGGACGGGCCTCAAGGTTCATGCGGCCAGGTGTTGCGGTGCCCGGGCTCTGAGAGCAGTGCCGCCATCGTCAGGTTGAAGTTCACCGCAGCTTGAGGCCATCATTCACGTGCCCGTCGGCCAGCGCAGCCAACTCGATGACGTGCAGCAGATTCCGCTGCGCGAAGCGAAATGCCTTTTGTAGCGTCGATCTTGCCTTCCACGCTGAACGCCGCGGGTTCGAACCGCGCCGCTTTGTGGCATCTCGTGGAGAGGACCAGTTAGGAACCGAGCGAGAACTCGGTCAGCATCCAGTCGGCACCCCCGACCAATCAACGCAGAGGATCGCCACTGGGGGGTGCGGTCTTCTGTGGCCTTTGGATGCACAAGAATGCGCGACCCGGACCGGAATTCGGGACCGAAATTCACGCGTCGATCAGGGTCGGCACCCCAATCTTCGCGAGGTAGGCGAACGTCTCGTCGTAGAAAGCGGGCAAACGCGTGTGGTCTTTAGCATCTCCAGGCGGAACGAAGAGCACCATGCCTTGCCGAGCCCGCGTGAGAAGCACGCGATAGGCGTTCAATAAGTAGCGTTTGCGATCGAGGGCGATCATGTTGGTCCACTTGTCTCCACGAAACGAGTGATGCGACCAGCCGCTCGTAGAGCGACGCAGGTCGGCGTCCCATGTCATGCACACCCAATCGAGCTCGAGGCCTTGTACTTGGAACTCCGTGGCTGCGTCCTCGAGGTAGAACGAAGAACGCGTATCGCCTGCACCGTCGAGAAACCAATGCACGGGATCGACATCCACTCGCACGTCGATCGCGTGCGGCTTCAAGCGGTAGGCCTGAGAAGAGGCGACGAGACCGTAACGCTCCGATCCGCGAGCGTGTTCGCGGATCCAGCGGCGTGCGCGATCGAGATTGCGGGTCATCGCGAGCGGATAGCGCGCTTGAAAATCGTGCAAGAGTCCTTGCGCCGTTGCCAACTCGCCAGCAAGTACGGCTCCGACGAAGTTCGACACGGATTCGGCGCGGAAGGAGCGCATGGAGGAAGCGAGGTGCAAGTCGGGCTCGCGAATTACCCGCGACGCCACTCCAATGGACGCGACCTTTGATTCCACGTCGTATTCTGAATCGGCGAGCAGTGTCGAAATGTGTAAGCGCCAGGATGGAAAATGTGCGCGGACAGCATCGAGCCAGGCGCCGATTCCGGCCTCGCCCGTGTGGATTTCCTGACCCCCACCGACGAGGCAGATGACGACAGCCCAACCCTCGTGGCGGTTCATGTACGAGAGCAAGAACTCAGGCTCGGACTGCGTGAATCCTGGCCGCTTCTTGCGACGTTTCATGAAGTCCGCCGTCTTCTCGAGATTCCACGCACGCTGTGCTTCATCGAAGATCACGACCCGGTCGATCGGAGGTTGCGTCGTGTCGCGAAGCCCGTCATCCCGAAAGTGGTGCACGTTTTGGATGAAGGCTTGCACCCTCTGGCCCACGACGCCCTTGCGCACTTTCTCACCGCGAGCGCGTTTGCGTTCGACCTCGTCACGCGTGAGGGCCTCGCGCAGGACGGCAACCAACGGGCCGTTGCCGGAAAGGTAGACGGCGTGCGTTGCGTCGCTTGGAGCTCGGCGTCGAGTGGCGACGTCCAAACCGACCAGCGTCTTCCCAGCTCCGGGCACGCCTGTGACGAAGACGATGGCCTTCTCATTCGATGAGCGGGCTTCTTCGATCACCTCCTCGACGCGCCTTGCGGTCACGCGCAGATTTCGGGCACCTGCATCGCTGCGCGAAATCGCGTCAACGGAGTGTCCTGCGTACAACGCGCGCGCGGCCTGCACGATGGTCGGCGTCGGGCGATACGCCGACTTTCCCCAAGCCTCGGCGTCGAGGCATCGTCCCTGTGCGAGTGCTCCTGCGCGACGCAGCGCCAGCCCGAGGAAGGCCGCGTTCGTGCGGAGCGGGGGCCTGACTCCGTCCGCGTGGGGTTCAAGCCAATCTTCTTCGTGGGCGATCGCTTCCGTTGCGACCAGCACCGGCAATACATCGACCTCGTGGCTCGCTGAATGAAAATTCTTGAGGTCTAAGCCATAGTCCCAGGCCTGGTCGTAGTCGCCACGGCGGTGCTCGCGTTCATCAACTTTGAACTCGATCGGGACTACCGCAGCACCCGTCACGACGACAGCGTCGATGCGCGAGCCGAGGCGCGGGACATCGAACTCGAGATAGAGCCAGCCATCGAGTCCGCCCACGGCTTCACGCAGAACTTCGATCTCGCGAATCCACGCGCGACGTTGATCGAGAACGTCATCGAACTCGCTCGCGCGACTCAGCAGTCCGAGGACTTCGTCCGGGGGAGTCTTAAGGAACCCCGAGATGGGGGAGGCGTACCAGGCTGAGTGACGGGCATTCGGAGACGTGGGGGCCAGCGACACCGCTCCAGTGTGCTTGTTTGAGGGGGCCTCGCACCAGGCCTGGGGAAATCTCTCGCCTGCAGACTTTGACCAAGCGGTGCTTGGGACACGAATCGTGACCTGCGCAATCGCGCGGAGACTGCGGTTGCCTGCTGCGCGATCTCATCCAGGGGCAAGCTGCCGTCGAGGATACGAGTGACGTGGTCGGAAAGCGCGATGGCCTCACTGGACGCAGCCCAGCTGGACCTCGTCGAAAAAACCGAGTGGTCCGCAAAATCTGACGAGCCGAACTTCCCCGCGAGTGCCATTGTATCCGCCGACGCACCCCACTCCGGGCGCGTGGCCACGAAGGAAAACTCCCATGAACGCCCTCCTCCCGATCTTCCTTGCCTGCGGCCTGATTGCTGCAGCCCAGACGACCTCGCCTCGCGAGAGCGAGCAAACCAAGAAAGACGACTCCATGCAGCTCGGCAATTTCTCCGTCAGCCTCACCGTGAAGGACATCAAGGCCTCTAAGGCCTTTTACGAGAAGCTCGACTTCAAGCAAGTAGCGGGCAAGCTCGAGCAGAACTGGGTCGTCCTTCAAAATGGAACCACGAAAATCGGTCTGTTCCAGGGCATGTTCGAGAAGAACAGTTTGACCTTCAATCCCGGCTGGGACAGCGAGCGCAATACTCCGAAGGACTTCCAGGACGTGCGCGAACTCCAGCGCACCTTGAAGCAGCGCGGTCTCAAGTTGCAGACCGAGGCCGATGAGTCCAGCGAGGGTCCGGCGCACTTCACGCTACTCGATCCCGACGGCAACCCGATCCTGGTGGATCAGCACGTGCCGAAGCCGAGCCGTTAGTGCGAAGGCGAGAATCGGGAGCGGTTCAGGCGCGCTGATCTTCGAACTGATTCGAATCCAGTTCGCGCGGCACTCGTCGAGTCGTGGAAGCGCCCGTGCACATCGCGTCGTCGAGTTGCACCCCCGAATTGCCTGCGCATGATGCGTGCGTCGCCGCGAGCCGCATCCCGATGGAAACCGTCGACCACGTGGCCAACTTCGTCGTCGAGCGTCGAACGTGAAGCGGTCTGCAAGTTCACCTGTCGAATGTAGAAGTGACACGAACGTCGCCGCTGCGCGACCGAAGACCCGTTGAACCCACGGGCACCTGAATTGCTCTGGCCGCACGACTCGCCCAATCCAGAGAGGTCGCCCCCCATGAACACGTTCACCACCGAAGACGGCACCGACATTTACTTCAAGGATTGGGGCGCCGGTCGCCCCGTCGTCTTCTCGCACGGTTGGCCGCTCAGCTCCGACGCCTTCGAAGACCAGATGGTCTTTCTCGGTCAAAACGGTTTCCGTGTCATCGCTCACGATCGGCGCGGGCACGGTCGATCGGGACAGCCTTGGAACGGCAACGACATGGACACGTACGCCGATGATCTGGGCCAGCTCATCGAAACGCTCGATCTGAAGGGCGTGACTCTAGTCGGTCACTCGACAGGTGGAGGCGAAGCGGCTCGCTACATCGGTCGTCACGGAACGTCGCGCGTCGCGAAAGTCGTCCTCATCGGCGCGGTCACTCCGATCATGATCAAGAGCGCGAACAACCAGGACGGTGTTCCGCTGGAAGTCTTCGACGGCATCCGCAAGGGAGTCACGGCCGATCGCGCGCAATTCTTCAGGGATCTCACCACCAAGTTCTATGGCTACAACCGACCCGACGCGAAGAGCTCGCAAGGTGTGCGCGACGCATTCTGCCGCTTGGGTCTGCAAGGCTCGCTGAAGTCGGAGCTCGACTGCATCAAGGCGTTCTCGGAGACGGATTTCACCGAGGATCTGAAGAAGATCGACGTGCCGACTCTGATCATCCACGGTGACGACGACCAAATCGTTCCGATCGCGACGACCGCCATCCCGACTTCGAAACTCGTCAAGAAGTCGACGTTGAAGAAGTACCCTGGCGGATCACACGGCATCTGCACGACCGAAAAGGACAAGGTCAACGCCGACCTGCTCGCGTTCTTGAAGTCGTAAGCTCCTCCCGATGAGCACGCTCTCGAAGACCGAGCCCGTCGCGTGTTCGGCCTGCGACTTGTTGCAAGTCGTGCCGCCGCTCTTGCCCAGTTCCAAAGCTCTTTGCCCACGCTGTGGTCACGTACTCGCATCGGGCTCGACACAGACCCCGAGCCGCGCACTGTCGCTCACCATCGCGGCCGGCATCACTTATCTCGTCGCGCAATCATCGCCTTTGCTCGCGCTCTCGGCCGCCGGCCGTTCTTCCAGCACGACCATCCTCGGCGGCGCAGCGCAGATGTGGAACGACGGTCACCAACTCACCGCCGTTCTCGTCGCGCTCTGCACCGTCGTCGCTCCCGCGATCTACATCGCGTTCATGTTGACCGTGCTACTCGCGGTGCGAAACCCACCGGCACCTCCGCTCACGGGAACTCTTTTGCGCATCGCCGAAGCCGTGCGGCCGTGGTCGATGAGCGAAGTCATGTTGCTCGGCATCCTCGTCGCGCTCATCAAGATCGCGCAGATCGCTGACGTGGTACCGGGCGTCGGAATCTACGCTGTCGGTGTGTTGATGGTCTTGCTCGCCTTGATCCCGAGCTCGCTCGACACGCGTCGTCTGTGGGAGCGCATCGAGTGGGACGATCCCGCTGCTGATCTCGAGCGAGCGCGAGAGAACGAATCGTGAGCGACGCCATCGTCATCGCGCACGCCACCGGCGAGAGCGCAGCGCAAGCGGGACTGCTCGCCTGTCGCACGTGCGGACTGCTCTCGCGCGCGAATCGCGCCACCGTGAGCGCGAAGTGTCCACGCTGCGGAGCCCGCATCTCCGCGCACCTGGATCGTTCGCACCAGAGCACTTGGGCGTTCATCATCGCCGCTGCGATCTGCTACATCCCGGCCAACACGCTTCCGGTGATGGTCACGAAGACGGTCGGAGGCACGCATCCTGACACCATCTTGGGTGGAGTCGTGCGGCTGTACGAGACGGGGTCGTGGCCGCTGGCTGTCATCGTGCTCGTCGCCAGCGTGATGATTCCGCTCGGCAAACTCGCAGCGCTCGGGCATTTGGCCGTAAGCGTTCGACGGCGAGCGGTCGTCCACGCGCACGACCGAGCGCGGCTCTACCGCATCGTCGAAGCGATCGGGCGGTGGTCGATGCTCGACGTATTCATCACGACTTTCGTGGTTGCGCTCGTGCAACTCGGACCGTTGATGACGGTGAAGCCGGGCGCAGGCGTGTTCTTCTTCATGGCAGTCGTGATACTCACGATGCTCGCGTCGCACTCGTTCGACCCGCGGTCGATCTGGGCCGAGCGCGACGAAAGAGAAACAGCCCTTGAGTGAGCCCATCGATCCGCTCGCGCTACCTCGCGCCACCGTCGTGCGCGATAAGCGCCGTCGCATCTCCGCCGTCTGGGTCATCCCGTTGGTCGCTGCGGCCGTGGCGATCGGCATCGCGATCCAACGCATTGCGCGCGAAGGACCGAAAGTCGTCATCCGCTTCGAATCCGCCGAGGGCGTCGAGGCCGGTAAGACGTTCTTGAAGTACAAGGACGTGAACATCGGACAAGTGACTGCGGTCCGCCTGACCGAAGACTTGTCAGAAGTCGAATTGACCGCGCAAATCGATCAATCCGTGTCGAGCGCCATGGTCGAGGACGCGCGTTTCTGGATCGTGCGTCCGCGCGTGTCGATGCGTGGGGTGTCGGGACTCGAAACACTTTTGTCAGGCAACTACGTCGGATTCGAACCCGGGCTGTCGAAGACGAAGCGCGATCGGTTCGTCGGCTTGTCCGCGCCGCCGCCGATGACGGGCAGCATCGCAGGCAAGCAGTTCTTGCTCGCGGCAGACGAGATCGGATCGATCGGCATCGGCTCGCCGCTCCACTACCGTCGCTTGCGCGTTGGACAAGTGCTCGCATACGACTTGTCGGAGGACGGCAAGAAGGTGGAAGTGCGCGTGTTCGTCGATGCGCCGTACGACGCTTTCGTCCATCCGGGTACGCGCTTTTGGAATGCGAGCGGATTGAATGTCTCCATCGGTGCCGACGGAGTCGAAATTCGCACCGAATCGTTGATCGCGATGCTCGAAGGCGGAATCGCATTCGACACTCCTGCTTTCGAGGACATGACCGAACAGGCGGCGACGGACAGCAAGTTCACGCTGAATCGCACAGCGATCGAAGCGCTGAAGCAACCGGATGTGATCGCGACGCAGTACGTCCTCTACTTCAACGAATCGTTGCGCGGTCTGTCGATCGGTGCACCGGTGACCTTGTTCGGGTTGCCGATCGGTGAGGTGAAGGATCTTGGGCTGACCTTCGACGCGGAGAAACAGAACTTGCGCCCGCGCGTGCACGTCGTGTTCTTCATGGAGCGCTTGCTCGCGTTGTTGCCGTCGGGTCAGGCGCACACGAACCGACAGAACCAGGGAAAGGACGCTGAGGAAGAGCGCGCTCTGTTCCGCCAGATGGTCGATCAATGGGGGATGCGCGCGCAGTTGCGCAGCGGCAGTTTGATCTCGGGCCAGATGTACGTCGCGCTCGACATGTATCCGAGTGCGACGCCGGTCGCGCTCGATTGGACGCTAGCGGTGCTCGAAATGCCGGTTGTTCCGAGCACGCTCCCCGATCTGGAGGCGAAGGTGACGAGCATCCTGACCAAGATCGATGAGATACCGTTCGCCGAGATCAGCATCGAGTTGCGGCAGGAGATGACGCACTGGAGTCAGTTGCTCGATCAAGCGTCGAAGGTGCTCGCTCGAACCGATTCCGAGTTGATCACAGATGCGCGCACCACGGTGAACGAGGTGAATGACACTGTCACCGAGTTGCGAGGCATGATCGCGTCGGCGCAGCGACTGTTGGTCGGTGCCGAAGCAACGTTGATCGGGCCGAATGCGCCGGCGCAGCAGGAATGGCGTGACGTGCTGCAGGAAGTCGCTCGAGCGGCGCGGGCGTTCAGAGTGTTGAGCGATTATCTGGAGCGCCATCCAGAGTCGTTGTTGCGCGGCAAGTCGGAGCAGGAAGGCGGCGGGAGATGATGCGTGCACGAAATCGAGTCTGGTGGATGTGCGTGCTCGCGCTCGCGCTCGGCGGATGCAAATCTCCGCCGTCGCGCTTCTACACGCTCGCTGCGGTGGCGACTCCGGTCGAGGGGACGTCGGATGTGTCGATCGCAGTGGGGCCGGTGTCGGTGCCCGACGTGGTCGATCGGCCGGAGTTCGTGTTGAGTCGCGGAACGAATCAGATCGAGCTCGACGAGTTCCACCGTTGGGCGGCGCCGCTTGAGGACAATGTGTCTCTGGTGGTGGCGGAGAACTTGGTGGCGTTGCTCGGGGCGAAGAAGGTGACGTCGTTTCCTTCGTCAGTGACGACGGCTGTGGATTTTAGGGTCGCGATCGAAGTGCAGCGGTTCGAGACGGCGCGTGGCGGGTACGTGGTGTTCGATGCGGTGTGGATGGTGACGCGCGTGAAGGATGGCAAGTCGGAGACGGGGCGGACGACGCAGCGAGAGGATGGAGTTGCGGATGAGCACGAAGCGCTAGCGGGGGCGCACAGTCGGGCGGTGGGGGTGATGAGTCGGGATATTGCTGAGGGGATTCAATCGTTCAGCCGAGGTGACTGAGTCGATCGAGAGTGTTCGTCCTGTGAGGCGCTCTTCCCACTTTCCAGGAGGTGCGCATGGCGCCGCTCCAATTGGCGCCTGTGTCACTGACGCTCTCGGTGAGGCTGAGGCGAGGGAGAGGACTCATGCGCAAGATCCGGTCGATTTAGATCGCCCCGACGGACGCCAACCGGTGCGAACGCAGGAGAGCCCGGGTAGGGTCCATGAACGTGGTGTCGAAAATGAGCCGCGGCGGGCACTCAGTGAACTCGGTGAAATCAATCACCAACCCGACGTAGGGTTACGTTGGCTGACCATGCATTGTGCGTCTCGGCCTTAGCAGATACAGAACCCCCTGCTGTGCGGCTCGAGATCTAGGGCAGGGATATATGCACGGCACTATTCGACCGCGGAGAGACGGTGAATTCCCCTGTCACGACTTCGGCGCTGCTGTTCTTCACCGACCAGCGATAGGACCCATTTGGAAGCCCATCGACTGTCAAGCGACCATCCGCATCCGTTTCAAGGCGGCTTGAGCTCGCTTGAACTCGACCGGCACTTATCCACTCTTGGACATCCGTGTCGAACTCGAGCGAACGCAGGCCCATTGGTTTGTGCCGTAGCGGTGTTCCGACGACGAATGCCTGCAATCGTACACCCCCCAAGCGGCGAACTTGCATGTCCGCCTGCGCTGTCACCTTTGTTGCATGCACAGACAAGCGGGCTGGCCAGTATCCGATTTCCGTCGTACGAACCCAGAATTCCTGTTGCTCCAGATTCTCGAAGCGAACCCGCCCCTGTGGGCTTGTGGCTTTAGACTCGAAGAGGATGTCTAGATTTAGAGGTTCGACGAGGTCTAGCTTCAATCCGGGCAGGGGCGTTGTGCCATCAAGAGCTCGAATTTCTATGGAGGCTGTATTGGAAACTACGATTTCGAGCACGTCGTCGGCTTCCGGCGGAATCGTCAGGTTTTGAACCCACCTGCGCCATGATGGCGAGATGACCAGGGCCGTCAGCGACATCTCGGGAACCCTTGGAATCTCCAGCTCGCCTTGCTCGTTCGTTGGGAGCGCCAGGCTCCAGCTCACACCGTTCCTCCATTGTTTGAAGACGACATCCGCTGGGTAGATCGACTTGTGAACGACATTGACGATTCGCACACGCACGGGAGGACGTCCGATCGGCAATTTGACCAGAAGTGGCCGAGAGCGGTCCGAGTGAACCCATTCGGTCATCACGAGCCTCCACTCGGCGTCGAATACGTCCAGAACCATGTTGTCCTGAGGTATCCGTGAAAAATCAACTCGACCTAGTGCGTCGAACGGAGCGCAATATGAGACATCCATCCCCGATGGATCGATGTAGGAAGCACGACAGGTCAGTCCTGCGGGAATCTGACTTCCAGGGGGTGCATCTAGTTCAACGACGAGGTCACGTACCCGGCTGTGCTCGATCGTCCACATCAAACTCTGACCAGGACGGACTTCCAACTGCGCTTGAAGGGCGCGCATAGCGCCCATCCAAACGTTGGCTTCGTACCGTCTTGGGGCGAGATACTCGAAACTAGCAGATCCGGATGAACTCAGGCGCACCTCAGGGACGAGGTCTCCGGGGACGATTCCAACGGCAAAGCGCTCGATGACTTCTGGGAGGTCCGTGTTCAGTTGAACGTTCAACCTTCCGGATCTTTGCAAAACGATCCAACCAAAATCAAGCATGCCTTGCTCGTCACGAATCTGCAGCTGCCGCAACCTTGCGAAACCTGGCGCATTTACTTCGATGACGTTTCGATCTGGCCCAAATCCGGGGAATTCGAAGGAACCGTCGAGTTTGCACGGCTGAGCGGGGCCATAAGCGCCCAAGTTCCGGCCTGAAACCACGAGGAAGGGTTGAACAATTGCCTCGGCAACCGGTTCACCACTACCAGCAGACAAGACATGCCCGTTTCCCATCATTCCTGGCGACAATTCGAGCACGATCTCGGCGGTTTGACCCGCTTCGATCGATACCAAGTGTTGCGCGCTACGAGCAGTTGGGAGCGAGGTTGCAACAAGTGCGAGTTCTCCCAGCGGTAGATCCGGAAGATCGAACGTACCGTCAGTTCGATCGAGGAAGTGCCGGTCGTCTTTGAAGTTCTTGCTATTGTTCTTCATCCGAATAGCAAATGTCTTTACCGGCTTCCCTGCCATAGCCACGCGACCGCGCAAATTGCCGCCCGGACGCAATTCGACTCGAAATGGCTCGTTGTAATCTTCAAAAATTTCGAGCCGATCTGTCAGGCTAGGCTCGTAACCCGACTTACGTGCTCCGATCCAAAACCCGCCGGGACGCACGTTGCGGAACTCAGCCTGTCCATTCGAATCCGAAAAAAGAGTAGACATCAGAGTGGTGTCCCCGTACTCCGAACTTGACATGACACGAGCTCCTTCAATCGGGGAGCCCGAATTGTCGACGACGATAACCGTGAACTTTAGCCCTCGCTCGCAACGGAAATCGACCTGAACCTGATCGCCACTCTGAGGAGCTGGACGCCGAACTAGGGCGGCCATCCAGTACTCGCTTTCGAGGTGATACGAGTATTCTGATGCTGGTCTGCATGGCAATTGCAGCGGGCCCCAGGAGCCGTCCTCTCGCACAAGTACGTATCCGACGTCTTCTAGTTCCGAGTCTACTGTTGCCGTAATCGTGACCCGATCCAGGGGATGCGTCGGGGATTCTGCTGGGCGAACCGTGACGCGTCCGCTTGCTGTGTAGGTCGATCGAAGAAAGAGCGTCGGCTCACATGGCTGGATGCCCGTCCATGGGTTTGATATTTGGTCCAGGAGTTGGGCGCTCAGGCTGTGGTATCCCTCGAGCCCGGCCAAGCTCGCCCAGCCGTTGGCATCGGTACGATATCGGCGCTGGAATAGCCTTGCAGCAACAGCCTCGTTAGAGCGCGTGTCTACTGGCTTGTCCCACAGAGAACAGCATTGACGTACATCTGCGCCGGCGGCGGGCCTCGCATCCACCATCTTGACCGTCACGAGCATGCGGCTTGAATCGGCAAGGACGATTGGGTCGGCGATTCTTAGTTGTCCTCCGCCGAGATTGTGAACAGTTACTGAAATAAACTCGGCGTGGGAGACCCAAATGACTCCAGGGACAGACCCATTGAAGTCCACGGAGCAGCGCCCCTCGATATCCGTTTCCCCGAATGTGGAGCCAGCCTCGATCGCGTCCCAAGGTCTGTCCGTTTCAGCTATCGTACTTGTGATCCAAGCGGGAATTGCAGGAGTCCACGAAACCACGGCGCCGAGAATCGGTTGTCCTCGACTGTCGCGCACGACGATGTGGTTCGCGACAACATTCGTACGGCTCGCCTCGCTAGGCTCGACAACACTTAGATCGGCTGTGGTAGGCATCTTCCCAGTCAACGCTGGAGAGTGCGCGGTACCCTTCGCACCGTTGACAGCCGGTTGCTCGACGCGATCATCGCGTGCTGTCATGACAATGAAAACTCCAACTAACAGGGCAGTCAGAGCAAGTAGGGACGCGAGCGTTCGCTTCTGCTGATTCATATTGGATGCCCAGAAAGCCGCAGCTTAGGGTTGGCCCCTCGTCGGCCGATTGCTGCTCGTTTCAGCAGCCCAGTCGCCCGTGGGCTGTAGCTTGCTCACGACACCTGGACGCTGAGCGAATGGGCCGACACCTACACCGCCCTGGGCAAGAGAAGTACTGAGCCCGACAGCGACCATGCTCAGGGCGAATAGGATTGAGATGAGCACGGGGCCCGATCGAGCGTAGAAAGTAAGCTGCTTATTACAAGATGGCATAAAGCAATGTCCTTGAAATCGGGCCAGTGGTGTTGGCAAGTTCATTTAGCAGTGCAGTGCTGCCGGCGTCGAGCCGTTCATGAAATGTGAGGCGACGACTTCCCTCAGCCGTGCACTGCCAAATGAGTTCCTCCTCGCTAGGCCTGGACACGTCGTCGAGCATCTTGGCTGCGAGCAACGCCTCTGCGCGATCATTCGCTTGAATCGCCACGAGAAATCGCCCTACTACCGCAGGAACACATTGTTTGGATGCCGTGATGCCTCGCTGATAACTCGCCATGGAGCGAATAAGATCACCAAGTTTGTAGTAGGCCAGGCCCAAATTTGTTGCGGAGGCGGCATGCAGCCGGGGCGTGTTGGGGAACGAGAGCGCGTTCAAGAGGAGAGCGATTGAACTTCGGAGTTGTCCACCAAGTAGGAGCCACTGTGCTGAGTGAATCCGACTGATGTCCGTCGGCTCCAGCAAGTGCGCTGCAGCGCACATGCGAAGCACAGGCAGCTGTTCATGTTCCCTTGCATGAAGTGCCGATTGCACCATAGCGGCGCCCTCGCTTGCGTCCGATGGCAGTGCGGCGGAGGCAGAGCCGAAGCTGCGGCGAAGTGTTTCTAGCTGCGAGGACAACTGCCGTTCATCCGGTGTTCCCAATCGACTGAAGAGGAACTTCCCCCGCGGATCCGACAAGATCGCCTGCAGGCACAGCGCCCTCAACGCATACGCCGTCTCCGCTCTCCGTGTCTGCACGAGATGCCGCTCCGCAGTCGTCAGCCCGGCCGTCGCCACACCGACACTCGGCTCTCTCTCCGTCAGCCCGCGAATGATCTTCGGACGTTCGACGCGCAGCAGCGACGAGCGCGGATCCTTCGCGACTTCTTGCAGGATGTGCTCGACGTCAGGGTCGAGATGGAAAGGTTGGGTCGTCATGGTTTCTCGCCTCCTTGACGTAACCAATCGTCGTAGGGTGCGCCCAATTGTTCGAACGCGACGCGCAGGAACTCGTCGATCCGTTCGGGCGGACCGAAGCCCTCGGCAACATAGCGTCGCAGTCTCTTCGTCTGCACGACGAGCGCGAAAAACGCGTGCCGCATGCGCTCGTCGAGCACGTTGAACTGACACACACCTCTGCGTGTCACACCGAGCTCCATCCCGAGCACCTGGCTCACGAACGTGAACCGTGCGTCCTCACCCGGCAACAGCGGCTTGCCCGCGCGCTCGTCTTCACGATCTTCACGCATCAGTTCATCGATCGAGTAATCGATCCGCTCTTGCAAAAAATCTCTGAACTCGGGAACTCCGTTGTACGTCTGACCCGCATAAGCGATGCGCGCCGCCGTCCGCGCGAACAAACGCTCCATGTCCACCAGATAACAACGTTCGAGCAGCCGATCTGCGCATCTCGGCCACAACTCCAACCGGTCTTCCGTCACGACGATCTTCAAGATCTCGTTCGCATTCCGCCCAGCGAATAGAGCACGCCAAGGCTCACCGCCCTCCGGTATCGGCCCTCCGTGGAGTTCGGGCGCGCCCATGGCGAGCACATGGTCGAGAGGAACTCGCGGCGCGTCAAGGCTGTGTCAGGGATTCGTTCGCGGTACTCGCGCCCAGTGACCGACTCGCGCTCCTAGCGGTTTTGCAACTTCCCTCGACATCCACCGCGACGAGCCCGTCCCCGTGCTCGTGCGAGCGCACTTCGACCGGAACGGTTCGAGGCCGAACTCGGAGCGAATGCCCCGAGCACGGCCTCGTCGAAAACCACAGGGAAATGCCCGCCGAACGCGCTCGCGCAGGCCTCACTCTTCTGCGCCAACGAGAGCGCGCTCACCCCGTTCGACAGATTGAACGTCGCACTCGCGCAGGAGCTGATCGCCTCCCGGTCGTACGCCTGGGAGCACCGATCGCCGCCCGCCATCGGCACCACCGCACCCGACACCGAGATCGACCGTTCGGTCGCACTCGGCCACACCGTGCCTCCGCCGCTCGTGAGCCGCACGGCCAACCGGATGAGCGAGCCGCCGACGCACAAGATCCCATCGCCGAACGATCACCCAAGTGGCGAGTCGCCTTCGCGTTGAATCGAGAATGCGCGCCTCGAACCGCTCGATCCCGCGCTGCGACGCGCGCGCGCGCGTGAATCTGGCACACGATTTCTCGCGCCTCTGCGCCTGCGCGCGATTCGGCCGACCGCATCAAGATCAGTATCGAGGGCGCTGTGGGCGGCGCAGACGAGGCCGTCGTCCACGAATTGGCGCTGGTTCGCGCGAAGGAACGCTAACCCTTTGCGATTCGGGGTAGGATCGAGCTGGCCCCCGATGGACGCCCCCGAAGACGCCCACACGCTCGCCCGATTGCGCGCCGGTGACGCTCGTGCCGCCGCGGAGCTGTTCGCGGCACACCAACCGCGTCTCGTGCGCATGATCGAGCTGCGGCTCGATGTGCGTTTGCGGCGTCGCGTCGATCCGATCGACATCGTTCAAGAAGCGTGGGTCGAGATCGTCAAACGTCTGCCCACGTGGCACGGCGAAAAGGAGATGCCGCTGCGCGTGTGGATTCGACTGCTCACGTTGCAGTCGCTCGCGCAGGCACAACGTCGACATCTCGCGACACACATGCGTGACGCACAGCGCGACGTGGCACTGGCGATCAGTCGTCCGAGCGTGACGGCCGCGGGTCTCGCCGAAGCGTTCATGGCGAGCGCGACTTCGCCGTCGCAAGCGGCGCAGCGTGAGGAGTTGAAGGAGTCCGTGTCGCGCGCCCTCGAAGAACTCAACGAAATCGATCGAGAAATCGTGCTGTTGCGGCACTTCGAGGGATTGTCGAACGAGGACGCTGCCGCTGAGTTGTCGATCGATCCGGCAGCGGCCAGCAAGCGCTTCTTGCGTGCGCTGGTGCGTTTGCGACCCGCGCTCGCGGCCCTCGCGCCGGACGCCGGAAGGAGCGCGCCGTGAGTTCCGATAGCCCGCGATCGCCCGAAGAAGCCATCGAGTTCTTCATGTCTGCGCGTGCACGCGGCGAGAAGATCGATCCGACCACGTTCGCGGCCGAGCACGCGCACCTGGGCTCCGATTTGCACGAGGCCTTGGCCGCGCTGAATGCCTTGGACCGCGCCGCGAGCGAAAGCGGTTCCGACCACTTTGCGATCGCCTCGCACATCGGACCGTACCGCATCGTGCGCGAGATCGGCCGCGGTGGAATGGGCGTTGTGCTCGAGGCCGTCGAGGAGCCGCTCGGTCGGCGCGTCGCATTGAAAGTGTTGCCCGCAGAACTGCTCGCCAGTTCGTCGGCGCGCGCGCGCTTTCGCCGCGAAGCCGAGTTGGCCGCGCGCCTCGATCACTCCGGCATCGCGACCGTGTACGGCGCCGGCGTCGAGGACGCGCGACCGTGGATCGCGATGCGTTTCGTCGACGGAATCACGCTGTCACGCGCGATCGTCGCCGCGCGCGAAGCCGGCGTTTCGTGCGTGCGCGTCTCGACTACAGCGAAGTCGGCGCGCGAGACGGCGCTCGCGGTCGCGGCTTGCTTGGCCAAAGTCGCGCACGCACTGCATGCCGCTCACGAACAAGGCGTCGTGCACCGCGACGTCAAACCGTCGAACATCATGTTGTCCGCGGATGGTGCACCCACGCTCGTCGATTTCGGCCTCGCGATTCCGGAGGACTCGGAAGGCCACACGCTGACGCGCACGGGCGACAACGCCGGAACGCCGGCGTACATGGCGCCCGAAATCCTGGCTGGTGAGCGCACGCGATCGGATGCTCAGTGTGACGTCTATTCGCTCGGCGTGACCTTGTACGAGTGTCTCGCGCTACGTCGACCCTTCGACGCGCCGACACCGTTCGCGCTGCACCGCGCGATCTTGGCCGGAGCGCCGACCGAATTGCGCGTCGTGCACAACGCCGTGCCGCGCGACCTTGCGATCGTCGTGGCCACGGCGATGGAGCGCGATCCGAAACGTCGTTACCGCAGCGCAGCGGGGCTGGCCGCAGACCTCGAAGCGTGCGTGCGCGGCGATCCGATCCAAGCTCGACCGCTGGCGTTTCACGGCCGCATCTTGCGTTGGGCGCGCCGCGACCCGAAGCAAGCTCTGCTCTCCTCGATGCTCTTCGCGGCGACGATTTTCGCGGCGCTCGCCGTCGGTTCGTGGTGGTCCTCGCGCAGCGAGGTGCGCGCCGCGGAGAAAATGAGCGTGATCGAGAAGTTCCAGCACTTGCTCCAGCGCGGCTTCATCAGTCTGTCCGTGAATTGGATCGAGGAGGCCGATCAAGATTTCGTCGACGTCCTCGCCCTGAATCCCTACGAGCCCGAAGCGATCGCAGGGCGCGCGATCATCGCGATGAAACAGGGTCATCCCGAGCGCGTGCCCGAGATCACGCGCTCAGCCGATTCGCCGGCATTCAAGACCTTGCGCGCCATCGCCGCAGGTCTCGAGCCTGACACGAACCACGGTCCGGAGTGGTACGCGACAGCGCCGCCCGTGGAGATGTTCGTCGACGGTTGGAGACTCGTTCGCGAGATGGAAGCGGCGCCGGAACACGAGAAGCCGGCTCTCGCGCAGCTCGCGTTCGAACGCTACGACGAAGCGATTCGGCGCTCGCGCATGCTGCGCATGTACTATCACGTGCAGCGCGCCGTCGCGGCGGCCGAGTCGCAGAACGAACGCTCCATCCGCGCTGCTGCGGCATCCTTGCTCGTACTGTGGCCAGAGGACGCGCGTTCGAACTACACGGCCGGTGTCGCACTCGCGAAGATCGCGCCGCACGAGGGCTTGCCGCTCCTGAAAAAGGCTGCGTTTCTCGATCCGAATTGGATTCCCGTGCACCGCGCGCTGGGCAAGCTGTGGGTTCAACTGGGTCGTCACGATCTGGCCGCGTCCGAGTTCGAAACGGTGGCCGGACTGAAGGCGTCCGACGTGGAGTCGTGCGTGAATCTAGCGCTCGCGCAATTGGAGCTGGGCTGCACGGCCGAGGCGCGCGAGGCGCACGCCGAAGCAATCGCGCGCAGTCCCAACGCGAGTTCCGCGTGGACGAAGCTGGCGCATTTGGCGTCGCGTCTAGCGGATGAAGCCGCCGAAGAGTCGGCTTGGCGCGCGGCTGTCACGATCGATCCGAACGATGTCGAGGCTCGCATGGGACTCGCGCTGTTCTTGATCGATCGTCGACGCGACTCCGAAGCCCAAGCGCATTGCGCCGCCGTCGTCGCGCTCACGCCGGATGACGCGAATGCGTGGGGGAGCTTGGCGAGCGTGGCCTTGTCCAACGGGGCTCATGCCGAGGCGCTCGCAGCCGCCGAAGCCGGCTTGGCGCTCTCCGGGACGAGCGCAGATCTGCTCGCGTGCCGAGATCGTGCTCGCGCTGCTCTGGCCACATCCAAGTGATTCGCGAGCGTCGCGTGTATGAGCTGTGCGGAGGGCCGTGCTCCTCGGACTCCCACTCGCGAAACGACGCGGCGCCGTGATCCGTGGAGCGGACCCGGCGCCGACGCTGCTCGTCGCGCACTCAGCGCAACGAAGTTCGAACGCACGTCACTTCTTAGGCGTGGTTTTCTTCGGCGTGGTTTTCTTCGCCGTCGCCTTCTTCGCCGTCGCCTTACGGACGGCCTTGCGCTGCGCCTTCTTCTCGGGCTTGCTCGTCTTGGCCAGATCAGCGCGGTGCGCGCGCTCGTACGTCTGGATGTCCTTGAACTTGCCGGTCGCCGTGCGGACCGCGTAGAGCTTCTTGCCCGTCGAACTGCGCATCGTCGTGCGCTTTGCCTTCTTGGCCATGTGTGGGGATCTCGAAATGGGTTTCTGCGGGAGAGCGCGAGTGTGGAGCACGCGCCGCTGCGGCGCGGCACGCAAACGCGCCGTGGAGGCCTGGAACCGTAACGAGCGCTCGCGTTGCGATCCAGAGGGCCTCTGAACCCGTTGCGGCGTCGCGCTTATCTCGATAAGCTCAGGCTTCTATCATGAAGTCGTTGAAGAACATTCGCACACGCCTGAACCTCACTCAAAAGGAGCTCGGCGACATCGTCGGCGCGCATGCGATGACGGTCAGCAAGTGGGAGCGCGGTGTATTACAACCGAGCGCACATCAACGTCGCATCTTGAACGCGCTCGGTGACGCTGCCGAGTCCGGTCTGCGCGCGCCTGCTGTCGCACGCGGCAAGAAACGCGACGCGGTCGGCTTTTTGTCCGCCGCGCTCAGCCACGGCCGCCGTCCGGCAGAGATCGATCTGGGCACGCTCAGCGCGACCAATCGATTCGCCGGACGCATCGTCGAGATCGTGCGCGGCGACGTGATGTCCAAGGTCGTCGTCGAGGTGACGCCCGACGTGCGCATCGGTGCCGTGATCACGACGGATTCGGTCGATCGACTGCGCCTGGCAATCGGTTCGCGTGCCGTCGCGATCATCAAAGCCACGGAAGTCATCGTAGGAAGCCTGAATTCAGCGTGAGTTCAGCATGAAGATCGCTCTGGGTGCGTCCATCGCCGCACTGCTCGTGCTCGCCTCGTGTCGGGACGCGAAGTCTACATCTAGGCCTGAGTTGAACGTCTACGCCGCCGCGAGTCTGCGCGACGTACTGACCGCTCAGGAACCGCTGCTCGAGCGTGAGTGCGACGTCGACGTCGTCTTCAACTTCGGTTCGTCGGGCGATCTCGCGCGACAGATCACAGCGGCCGGCAAGGCAGACGTGTTCTTCTCGGCGGGCGACAAGGAAATGGCCGACTTGGTGCGTCAAGGCCTCGTCGACGAAGCGACGAAACGGCAATTCGTTTCGAACCAACTCGTCGTGATCGAAGCGATCGACGTACAGAGCGCCTTCGAGTCGCCGTTCCGCGCGACGAATTTGACAGCCCCCGGCGTCGCGCGCATCTCGCTCGCCGACACGCAGACGGTCCCTGCCGGACGCTACGCCAAGGCTTGGTTGGAAAGCGTCGGGGTCTGGCCCGCCGTCTCGTCGCGCGTCTTGCCGGGCGTGGATGTTCGAGCAGCACTCGCGGCCGTCGAGTCGGGCAGTGCTCAGGTCGGCATCGTCTATGCGACGGATGCCGTGCTCTCGCAGCGTGTACGCGTCGTTTTCGCGGTGCCGCTCGACGAGGGTCCGCGCATCGTCTATCCGCTCGCGGCACTCGCTCGGCGACCGCTCGAGAAGCAGGCGCAGACGTTCGTGACGGCGTTGAGTTCGGGGACCACGCGCGCGGCTTTCGCGCGCTTCGGCTTCGTGGTGACGGCGGAGTCGCATTCGCGCTGACGGCGCGAAACGCTCGAGTTCGCTCATGGACTGGAACGCTCTCGCCACGATTCTCGCGACCACGCTCCAGGTCGCGATCTGTGCAACACTGATCGCGACTCCCCTCGGCATCGCGCTCGGCTACGTGCTCGCGCGCCGGCGTTTCCCGCTGAAAAGCGTCGTCGAAGCCTTGTGCGCGGTTCCACTGATCCTGCCGCCAACGGCCATCGGATACTTGTTGTTGGCGTTGTTCGCACGACACGGACCGCTCGGGGAAGCGACACTCGGCTTCGATCTCGATGTGCTCTTCACCGTGCGTGCTGCGTGCATCGCGTCGGCGATCGTCGCGTTGCCCCTCGTCGCTCGCACGGCGCGATCCGCCTTCGAAGCCGTCGACCCACGACTCGAAGCGATGGCGCGCACGCTCGGTATGTCGACTGGACGCGCGTTCTTCGCGGTGACGCTGCCGCTCGCGCGCCGCGGTCTACTCGCTGCACTCGTGCTCGGATTCGGTCGCGCCCTCGGAGAATTCGGCGCAACCGTGATCGTTGCGGGCAACATTCCAGGCCGGACACAGACGCTGGCCCTGGCCATCTTCGAGAGCATCCAACACGGAGAAGATGCGCGCGTTCGTCTGCTCGTCGGCGTCGCATTCGTACTCGCTTTCAGCTTGATCTTCGTCGTCGAACGGTTGTCGCGGCCGGACGCGACACGCTTGGACCGCGCGCCGTGAAGACTCTCCAGATCGACTTGCGCTCGAGCCTCGCCACGTTCGAACTAGACATCTCGATCGATACGACAGCGCGTTCTATCGGACTTTTCGGCCCTTCCGGCGCGGGCAAGACGACGGTGCTCGAGACGATCGTGGGGCTGCGCCGACCTGCGGCCGGGCGCATCGTCCTCGGCGCGGACACGCTCTTCGATTCCAGAGCTTCGATCGACGTCGAGATCCACCAACGGCGCGTCGGTTACGTGCCGCAGGAACCGACGCTCTTTCCGCACTGGACTGTCGAGCGCAACCTGACGGCGACGCAGCGCTGCGACGCCGCCTTCCTCGCGCGCCTCGTCGAAGTCCTCGCACTCGGAGACCTGCTCGGTCGCGCTCCGATGACTTTGTCGGGCGGCGAAGCTCGACGCGTCGCGCTGGCGCGGGCACTCGCGACGAGACCGCGCATCCTCGTGCTCGACGAACCCCTCGCGGCCCTCGATCGTCCGTTGCGCGCACGCGTCCTTTCCGACCTGATTCGAGTGCGCGCGACGTTCGACGTGCCGCTCGTTCTGGTTTCTCACGATCCGACGGAGATCGTCGCCGCGTGTGACGAAGTGTTCGTGCTCGAGAAGGGCCGCATCGTCGCACGCGGCGCGCCGAACCGTGTGTTGCGCGAACGCTCGCATCCCGGAGAGCCGTACGAGAACGTCGTCGCCGGTTGGGTGCGCGATGTGGACGGTCGCACGGCGCGAATCGAACTCGACCAAGGCCTGGTCGTTTTCGCGATCGTCGAGGATGCGCACGTCGGCGAGCGCATGTGGCTGGGCCTCGACGCCGAAGACGTTCTCATCGCGGACGCCGCGCCCTCGCGTATCTCGGCGCGCAACGTGCTCCCGGCCGAGATCGTCGCGATCGCTTCCGACGCCGATGGACGCACGCGAGTCGAGGCGAGACTCGGCGACGCTACCGGCGCTCCGACACTCGTCGTCGACGTCACTCGCTCGGCTGCGAACGAACTCGCGCTGACCGAAGGGCGACGCATTCACCTGGTTTTCAAGGCCGGATCCTGCCGCGCCGTCGCGCGAGGGGAGGCGGCGATACGATGACCGGCAGATGATCGCCACGACTCTACTCGCCCTCGCTCTCGTCCCCGCCGTGTCGTCTACGGACCCGATCCGAGTCGGCTTCCTCGTGAGTTCGATCGAGGACCCACTCTCGCCGGATGCTCGAGCCGTCGCTGCGGCCCAACTCGTGGTGAGCAAGTGGAATGCAGACGGGGAGAAGGTTCGGCTCGCAGTGGAGACGTGCCCGGACGAAGCAGCGCTCGCCGCTGCGATCGCCAAGTTCGACGCGGACGAGACGCTGGCGATCGTCGCCCCGCTCGAGGAACGACTTGCCGAAGCGACGCGACACGCGACACGCAACAAGATCGCGACCGTCAGTTTCGTCACGCCGACGGCGCACGTGCTCGGCACTTTGGATGAATTGTTCGACCGTCACTTTCAGACGATGCGCATCGGAGTCGCGCACGACTCCGGCAAGGAGCTCGCGAAGCTGTTGCAGAAAGGCGGCCTCGTGTCCACGGCCGAACTCGTCCTGGACATCCAGTTGGGAACTTCGGCCAAGGCGCTCACCAAGGAACTCGAGCGCACGCGGCCTGAACTGATCGTCGTGGACGGAGAAGCGCGCGAAGCGAGCAAGTTCCTGCGCGAGGTGTGGAACGGGGCCAAGATCCCGCTCGTTTTCACACCACGCGCCTTCGATGCGGGACATGCGTTCGCAGGAACCGAGGCCTGGATATTACTGGGGCGGTCGCTGGAAACTGTGCCTGGGAACGATTCGATTCGAGCTGAATTTGCTGCGAAATCACTCTCGCTGGGCTTCGGCGCCAGCGAAGGTTTCGAGGCTCTGTCCTTGATCCAGCGCGCTGCGAGCGCGAGCACGACGCTCGATCGCGCAGGCCTCCTCGCGGCGCTCGCGAAGGCCACGTTCGACGGTCCGCGCGGGCGTGTTCAACTCGATCCGAAACTCGGTGCGATCGTGCTGCCGCTCGCCGTGTGGCGTCTCGCGCCAGACGCGCTGACTCCGTACGCGCCGCCCGTCGTTCCGATCGTCGCCAAGGACGCACCGACTGCGGTCGCCGCGAGTCCCGATCCCACGTTCGGTGTTCCCCTCGGTACGTGGCGAGCGCGACAGTTCGCGCTCGAACCTGACACACAATGGGTCGTGTGCCGTTGGGCGCTCGATCCGGCCTTCGCGACGATCGACGACGATCTCGCCGAACTCGGCCTGTCGACAAAGGGCGCTTCGCCGCTGTTCGAACACATCGTCAAGGACGAACTGATGGCGAGGATCATCGCCATCACGAACTCGAAGTTCCTGCGCAACGATGACGGGACGGCCGTTGCAGGCCAGAGCTTCAGGATTTCGTTCTCGACGCGCGAACCGAAGAAGAGCGCGAAATTCTGGTGGGCCAACTTCGGCGGCGATCACACCGACGCGGGCGGTGAGGCTTTCGGGACGCATTGCAACGTCTACTCGCTCTTCATTCGACGCACGATCTTCCAACCGCATGCGCTGAAACCGCCGGCCGGCGTGGACGATTTGAAGTTCGTCGACGGGACGTACCGCTTCGGCACCGATCGCGCGCTCGACAAGCGTTTCGAAACGATCCGCGCGCTGATCAACGGCTACGCCGGTTCGATGGCGTTGACGACGGCGCACGAAGTCGGCCACTTGTGCACGCTCGATCACGTCACGGACGATCCGGCGGACATCATGAACGTGAACGAGGGCGGTGGGCTCGATCACACGTTGGGGCGCTTCGGCGCGACGAGTTACCCGCGGCTCGTGAAGGTGCTCGGGCTCTCAGGGTCCAAGAAATGAGCAGGAGAGTGCGCTCGGGATCAACGTCGCGCGACACGAACGAAGCCCGCACTCTCTCGAGCGCGGGCTTCGTTTCGAACCGTCGGTGAAGCGAACTCGTCAGTAGACCTTCACCTTGCAGGTGCCGCCGTTTTTCAGGTGGTAGTCCTGGTGGTATTCCTCGGCCGGGTAGTACTTCGTGCCCGGATCGACGATCTGCGTGACGATCTTGCGACCTTCGAAACGCGGCGTCTTCGCGACCTCGGTGACGAACTCGCCGGCTGCTTTTTTCTGTTCCGGCGTCGTGGTGAAAATCGCCGAGCGGTACTGATCGCCGACGTCCGGACCTTGTCGATTCATGGTCGTCGGATCGTGGTTGTCGAAGAACACTTTCAACAGCGCCTTGTACGTCACCTTCGTCGGATCGAAGACGACCTTGACGGTCTCGGCGTGACCCGTGTCGCCATTGCAAATCTGCTTGTACGTGGGCTTGTCCGTTTTGCCGCCCATGTAGCCGGACTCGGCGTCGATCACGCCGGCAGTCTGCGCGAACACGTCCTCGACGCCCCAGAAACATCCGGCGGCGAAGTACGCGGTTTCGGTCGGAAGCGGTTGTGATTCCATCGGGATCGGATCTCCTTCGGGGATGAACTTCAGTGCGGCGGAATTCATGCAGAAGCGCTTGCCCGTCGGCTTCGGACCATCGTCGAAGACGTGACCCAAGTGAGCGCCGCTGCGCGCATCGAGCACTTCGACGCGCGACATTCCAGCCGTGCGGTCCTCGTGCAAGATCACGTGCGCCGGATCGATGGCTCGAGTGAACGAAGGCCAACCGGTACCGGATTCGAACTTGTCGTCGGAACGGAAGAGCGGCAAGCCGCCCACGACGCACACGTACACACCCTTGCGATGCTCGTTCGCGTAGCGACCCGTGCCCGCGCGTTCGGTGCCGGCGCGTTGCGTGACGTCGACCTCTATGGGCGAAAGCGTCTTGACGATGCTCGCGATGCGCTCGGGTGAGAGCCGTGCGAGGTCGTGGCCCGATTTGGAGACGAGCGGGGCTTTCATGGGAGTTGGAGTCGGTTTTGCATCAGGCGTTCCATTGCTGCACGCGAACGAATTGAGGCTCAGGAAGGCGAGTAGAGATGCGGTCGTGAGAAGCGATTTCATCATGCACCTATCTACGAGGAACCAGGGCCGTCGTGACTCGACGGATTCGATGGACGTGGGGAATACGACGAGAACGGCGGTTCGGATTCAGGCGGATGGGGGGCAGGAGGGGATCAAGTCGCGGGGATGTGGGCTTTGACCGGAGCGGACGCGTCAGGCGGCGCCGAGCAACTCGAGACCGGCACGGAATCCTCTGCTGGCTGCTCGCGGCGAATTGGCCGCGAGGGGCTCACAACTCCCAAGTGATAGAAACACCGTTCGTCAAATTGTTCGTGGCCGCCACACAGAATGCCGCGGCGTCACGGAACCAGACCTGGTAGTTGCGAACGGCGCCCGGTCCGCTGACCAGGCCCGCGACCGACAAGCTCGCGCCGCCGGTCGGGAACGTCGACGCACCGGCTACGTTGAAGACGACGCCGAGGCGCAGGATCGAGCCGCCGATGCAGAGCAAGCCGTCGCCGAACGCGATCCCCGCGCCGCCCGCTTGTTGCCCCGTGCCTTGGAAGTACAAGCACGGACCTGTCGTCATCTGCGTGCCTAGCAACGTCGCCGTGTCGTTCGAGTAGCGCGCAGTACCGCTGGCCGTCAAGAATCCACCCAGGCCGATCGAACTCAAGCAGCCTTCGCCCGACAGGAACGTCGAGTTGTTGCCACACGGGCAAGGTGTACCGGTGCCGTCTCCGCCGCAGAAGATCGTGATGAAAGGAACGGGCAACTCGAAGGCACCCATATCCGTGCACTGCGACACGCCGCCGCCGGTGTTCGCGACGCTCGGCTCGTCCGCGGTGCGCGGGCGCAAATCGAAGTCGACCGTCAACGCCGGCGGGATGAGCCCATTGTTCGCCGCGTCGATGCACGGCGAGCTGATCGGTAGGTGGAAGTCGCCGCCTACGGGATTCGTGCACTGTGGATCGAGCGCGATGTTGCCGGTGCCCGCGAAGGCCCCTTGCACGCACGAGTACGAGACGTTGTAGGTCGTACCGCTCAATTGATTGACCGCGGTCTGCGCTCCGCCCGGTCCGGTGTTGCCGTACACGATGCAGTTCGCGACTTCGACGTTCGACGAAGCCGAGATGAAGCCGGCTGCCGTGCTGACCGTCGACGTGTTGCCGTAGATCGTGCAGTTGCGGAACGACGGCGAGGATCCGGAGACGAAGATCGCCCCGCCGCCGCCCGAGCCGGTGCTCGTATTGTTGTAGAAGATGCAGTCGTAGCACTTCACGGCCGAGCCCGAGAAGATCTCGATCGCCCCCGCACGCGCGGCCGTATTGCCCGTGAACACGCAGCGCGTGAACACGGTGCCGACGCTCGTCGCCTGGTCGAACGCACCGCCGAAGTTCGCGCCGAAGTTGTTCTCGAAGCGGCAGTCCGTGAAGGTCGGGCTCGAGTTGTTGATGTAGCCGGCGCCGCCGCCGAACGTGCAGCGGTTCAGGCGGAAGTTGCAGTTCCGGATCGTCGCGTTGCTCGCCGATTGCATCAGGATGCCGCCGCCGCGATCTTGCGGGTTGGCGCCGTTCGCGTTGCCGCCCGTGACGATGAAGCCGTCCAGGATCGCGGTCGCATTCGCGCTCGCGCCGTTCACGACGTGCTGACTGTTGTCGGTGAAGATGTTCGAACCGTCGTCACCGGCGAGGTCGCCCGAGAGCGTCGTCACGTTGAGCGCGACGTCGCGTTGATTGAGCGCGCTCTCGGTGCCGTTGAATCCGCCGTACACACCGACGCCCGTCTTGAGCGTGATGTAGATCGTGCGCGTCAGTGTCGCCGTCGGTTTGTACGTGCCTTGCGCGACCCAGATCTCGTCGCCGGCGATCGAACTCGTCAGCGCGACAGCGACACCGTCGACGGTGCGGTACGCGTCGGCCCAACTCGTGCCGTTGTTGGCGCCTGTCGTCAGGTTGACGTCGACGAAGCGCGTCGTGGCGAAGGTGGCGGTCGAGGTGATGGCGAGAAGCGCCAGGGTCGAGAGCGGTCGAATCATGGTGTGTGGATTCAGAGGGAGAGAGTGGTTGCCGAGCCGAAAAGTCTACCACTCGCCCGAAATCGCACTGGGGCTTCACGCGCGCGAAATCGAGCGGCTTTTCCAGAGCTGGAACACGACCGGATACACCACCAGTTCGAGCGCGAAGCTGAACAACAGCCCGCCGATGAGCGGTGCCGCGAGCCTGCGCATGACGTCGGCGCCGGTGCCGTCGGCCCACAGGAGCGGCAGCAATCCCACGAACGCCGCTGCGACGGTCATCGCCTTGGGACGGATGCGTTTGACCGCGCCGTCGTGCACGGCTGCGATCAGATCCGCGCGACTCGTCAGGCGTCCCTCGCGAGTGAACCGCGCGAAGCTGTCGTCGAGGTAGTACAGCATGACGAGCCCCGTTTCGGCGTCGAGTCCTGCGAGCGCGATCGCGCCGATCGCCGTTGCGAGCGAAAGGTTGTAGCCGAGCGCCCACGTGAACCATGCGGCACCCACCAAGCTGAAAGGCAGCGCGAGCATCACGACGGCGACGCGGAACCAACTCTTCGACGCGCAGTAGAGCAGCACGATGATGACGATGAGCGTCGCGAGCGAGGCCATCACGAGCCGCGGGATCGTCTTCTCGAGGAACTCGTACTGTCCGGAGAAAACGACCGAGTACCCCGGAGGCAGCGCGAGTTCACGACCGATGCGCTCGCGTGCTTCGTGAACGTACCCGCCCAAGTCGCGGCCGGCGACGTCGACGTACACCCACGCAGTGCGCTGCGCGTTCTCGCTCTTGATCATCGGTGGGCCCGGTCGCACACCGATCGTCGCGAGATCGCCGAGGCGCACGCGAGTCGTGCCCATGCCGTCGACGAGGACTTCACGCAACGCCGGCACGTCGTCGCGCAGCTCGCGCGGATAGCGCACTTGGACGGCGTAGCGCTCGGGCCCGTCGACGAGCGTCGTCGCGTTCATTCCACCGACGGCGATCTCGATCGCGTCTTGCACGTCGCCGGTCGTCATCCCGAAGCGCGCGGCCGCGGCGCGATCGATGTCGATGTCGAGATAGAGGCCGCCGCTCGTGCGCTCCGGGTACGCGCTCGTCGTGCCGTCGATCGGTCGCACGATCTCGGCGGCGCGCTCGGCCAACGCGCCGAGCACGGTGAGATCGGGCCCGAGCAGTTTGATGCCGACAGGCGTCTTGATGCCCGTCGCGAGCATGTTGATGCGATTCTCGATCGGGTACGGCCACGCGTTGGCCATGCCCGGCAGCGAGACGGCCTCGTTCAAGCCGACGTACCGCGTGCCGTCGGCATCCGTCCAGCCGGAGCGCAGCTCGTCCATCGTGATCGGTCGTGACGTCGGCCAGATCCACGCGAGCGGCGTCGCGAAAAGAGCTGGAAAACTGCTGAAAAAGCGCTCCGTGGTGCGTTTGCGCCACTGCGCTCGATCGGGCTCGAGCCGTACGATCGTCTCGAGCATGGACAGGGGTGCCGGATCCGTCGCGGTGTCGGCGCGGCCGATCTTGCCGTGCACGCTCACGACTTCGGGGAACGTGGCGATGATGCGGTCGGTGACTTGCAGGATCTCTTTCGACTTCGCGACGCTGACCGACGGATCGGTCGTCGGCATGTAGAGCAAGTCGCCCTCGTCGAGCGCGGGCATGAACTCGGTGCCCATGCGCGAGAGCGGGTACCACGAAGAAATCACGGCGAGCGTGGCGAGGACGATCACGACCGCGCGGTGGCGCATCGAAGCGCGGAAGACGGGCTCGTACAGACGCTGCAACAAATTCGAGAGCGGATTGCGGCTCTCGTGCACGAGCTTCTGCGGCACGAGCAACATGCCGGCGAGGAGTGCCCAGCCCAAAGCGAACCAGTGCGCGTGATCTGCGGTCGAAGAACTTTCTCGCGCGACGATCCAAATCGCGATCGCCGGAACGATCATCGCGAGCGCGATGACGAGCGTGCTCTTCTTCGCGCTCCAGCCGGCCGGCAGCACGCGTCCCGTGATGAAGAAACACATCATGACGGGCACGATCGTGATCGCGAAGAGCGACGCTGCTGCCATCGCGAACGTTTTCGTGTAGGCGAGCGGATGGAACAGCCGTCCGGCCTCGCCGCCGAGGGCGAACACGGGCACGAAGCTCACGGTCAGGATCGCGAGCGAGAAGAAGAGTTGCGGCCCGACTTCTTTGGCAGCGTCGGCGATGACGTCGACACGCGGTCGCGGAACGCCACCTGCGTGCACGCGTTCCTCCTCGCGATCGACGTGCTTGTGACCGTTCTCGACCATGATGATCGCCGAGTCGACGACGACACCGATCGAGATCGCCAATCCGCCGAGCGACATGATGTTGGCTTCGACGCCGAGCCAATGCGTCGCGAGCAACGCGACGACGAGGCTCGCGGGCACGACGAATACGGCGACCAGCTCGCTGCGCGCGTGCAACAAGAACAGGATGCACACGAGACCGACGACCAGGATTTCTTCGAGCAACGTGCGCACGAGCGTGTCGATCGAGCGCTGGATCAGCTCGGAACGGTCGTAAGTCGGCAGCACGAAAACGCCTGCGGGCAAGCCGCTTTCGAGCTCCGCGATGCGCCGCTTCACGGCACCGATGACCTCGAAAGCGTTCGCGCCGAAGCGCGCGATCACGATGCCGCCGGCGACTTCGCCGCGTCCGTCCAAGTCCGCGACTCCGCGTCGCGCACCGCCGCCGATCTGCACGCGAGCGACATCCGCGATCGTGACGGGGGACATGCCGGAAGAGACGGCGAGCGGAATCGCTTCGATGTCCGCTTCATTCTTCAGGTAGGCGCGCGCTCGCACCAAGAGTTCGTTCTCACCCTGTTCGATGACACTGCCCGAGACGTCGCGATTCGAGCGTTGGATCGCTTCGACGATCTGCATCAACGAGACATTGCGTGCGGCAGCTCGTGCCGGATCGACGACGACTTGGTACTGCTTCTCGAAACCGCCGAGCGAGGCGACCTCCGACACGCCGTCGACTGCGGACAGCGGATAGCGCAGATACCAATCTTGCAGCGAGCGCAGTTCGGCGAGATCGATCTCTGCCGCGACGAGCACTTTCCCATCCAGCGGACAGGTGCCCTCGCGTTGGAACCCGCGCACACGCACAAGCTCCGTCCGGCGCTTCAAAGGTGCGTCGTTCGTGGTCGAGTACCAACGCTCGCGCTCAGGGTCGTGGTGGACGCCGCTCGGGTGATCCGTGCAGAAAAAGCCTGGAAACAAGGCATATTGGAACACCCAGCCGACCCCGGTCGCGTCCGGTCCGAGCTTGGGTTCGACGCCACGCGGCAAGCGGTCGCGCGCGTACGACAACGATTCGAGCACGCGACTGCGCGCCCACGACATGTCGGTCCCGTCCTCGAACAAGACGTACACGAACGACATGCCGAACATGCTGTAGCCGCGCACGGCCGTGGATCCGGGAACGGCGAGCATCGCGCTCGTCAGCGGATACGTGACCTGGTCGTCGACGACTTCGGGATTCTGGCCCTCGAACTCGGCGGTGACGATGACCTGCACGTCCGACAGGTCGGGAATCGCGTCGAGGCGCAAGTGGAAGATGCTCCAACCGCCGGCTCCGACGAGCATGAGCGTGAGCAACGCGACGATCGCTTTGTTCTTCGTCGAGAATTCGATGATGCGCGCGATCACCGCTCGTCACCTTTCTCGAGCGACAACGGCCTGACGACCTCGCCGCACTCCTTCATGATCTCGGCGTAGTAGGGGTTCTTGATCCCGGGTTCGCGTTGCAGCCACCGACCCGGCGCCATCGGACACTTGACGATGTAGAGCTGCGATCCGCCGATCTTCGCGCTGGGCGGAACGCCGGCGACCAAGTCGAGGAGCGCCTCGCTCGCTTTCTTGAAGAGTTCGCGTTGCGCGGCAAGGTTGGCCGTGAGCAGCGGTTCGGCGCTCGCGAGCACTGCGACGACACGCGCATCGCTCGCGCTCTTTTGGACGAGATCGCGTGCCGTGTCGACATACGCACGCGCGTCGAGCGGTGTCGCGTTCTCCTGCGTCTCGCCGAGGCGATCCGCGAGAGCGAGGTAGCGTTCGACGAGCGGATCGACCGCACTCGCCCACAGCGGACGCGCGGACGTTTCGAGCTTGGTCACGTCGCTGCCGGACGACATGAATTTCGAAAGCGACTCGCGCAGCCGACTCTCGGAATCCAGCAGGAACTGGCCGCTGGCGACCACTTCTTCGCCCTCGACCACGCCGCTCGAGACGGCCACCTGACCGTCCTCGAGATCCGGTCCGAGCTTCAACTCGCGGGGCTCGAAGCGCCCGCCGCCGAGCGCGACGAAGGCGATGTTGCGCGTCCCCGTGTCGATGACGGCGGCACGCGGCACGGCGAGCAACGTTTCCGACGCTTGCGGTGCGATCGCCGCGGTGAAGCTCTCACCTTCGCGCCGACGTCCGTCCGGGTTCGCGATCTCGCCGCGTACGAGCAGCGTCTGTCCGTCCATGTTCACGTGCGGATGCACGATCGTGATGCGACCTTCGACGACGTCGCCGCTGATCTCGGCGCGGAACGTGGACCCCACGGCGATGCGCGATCCGTCGCGCGTCGCCACGCGCATCTCCGCCCACAAGATGTGATTGTTCGCGATGCGCATCACTCGGTCGCCGGCTTTCACGGCCGTGCCGGCGCTGACTTCGAGCACCGGGATGTGCCCGCTCATGGGACTCCGGAACGGGATGCTGGCCGGAGCCGCATCGAGCGCGCTCAATCGCTCGATCTCTTCCTCGCTCAGGCCCAAGAGAGAAAGTCGGCGTTTCGCGGCCGAAAACAAGGCCGAACCGATGCCGTCTGAGCGCGCTCCGTCCGTCTCGCGCTGCTTGCGCGCAGCGATCAACTCGTCGACGACGATGCTGAGCTCCGGACTCGCGAGCGTGAACAGCGTGTCGCCCTTCGTCACCACCATGCCAGCCTGATTCGCCACCAAGGATTCGATCCAGCCCGACACACGCAAGTTGACGTCGACGTGGTCGAAGTCGCGCTCCATCAAAGTTCCGAGCGCGCGCACGGCTCGCACCGACGAAGTCCGCGTGACTCGCGCGGTGCGCACACCGAGCGCTTGTACGACCGCCGCGTCGACTGCGATCGCACCGTCGCTGGAACGCTCGGCGAGCGGCGTCAACGCCATGTGACAGATCGGGCACAGTCCAGGCGTCGCTTGCACGACTTGTGGGTGCATGCTGCACGTCCACAGAACTTCGGCCTGCGTTGCGTCGACCGCGGATGCAGTCGCTGCGGTCGGCTCGAATCCGCGACCGATGAAAAATCCCACGACCAAGGCGCCGAGGATCGCGACGACGACGAGGCGAGCTCCACCGCGCACGGTTCGTTTACTCAAAGTCCACCTCCTCTGTGCGCCAATGAATCGAGGCCGTTGCTCTGAGAAGCATCGCCCAACACGGAAGCGTCGATCGAAGCGATGTCGATCCCGACCCATTCTTGCAGACGTGCGAGGCTCGTCTCGCGCGTTGCGCGGGCCGCGATTTGAGCTGTTTTCACGTCGTTTTCGGCACGCAGGGCGTCCAGCCACTCGATCTGGCCGGCCGTTCCACCGGCGTACGCGGCGCGCGCGAGCGCGGCCAGTTCGCGCGCCATCGGCTGGAGCACCTCGTTTGAAAAGCGCAGGGCACGCTCGGCCTCGCGCAGTGCTATCAAGTCGAGCGTCACGCCGGCCCGCACGTCGACCGCGCCTTGACTCGACGACGCGCGCACGCCGTCGAGTCGAGCTGCTGCTGCTTCGATGCTCGCGCGGATCTTCGCCGTCTGCGTCGGAATCGAAAGTGTCGCACCGACGAAGCGAGTCAGGCTGCCGGTGAATCCAGCGAACGGCGCCACGTCGGGCCACCACGCGGCGCGCGCCAGTTCGAGGGCGTCGGTCCTGCCCGCGACCGTGTGTGCGAACTCCGCGAGCATCGGGTTCGAGCGCGCTGCGAGCGCGATCCAGGTCGCGTCGTCGATCGTAGGTGCGACCAAATTCGGCCACGACGGCGTCTGTGTCGGTTGCAAGACTTCCACCACGCGCGCTGAGGACATCACGAGTGCAGCGCTGCGCGCGACTGCGGAGCGCTTGCGTTCGATCTCATCCTCGGTCTCGGCGATTTCGATGCGTGCACGCACGAACCCCAGTGCGTTCGGGGACGCGGCCGCCGCGCGCTGCAGAGACGCCGACGATGTGCGCAACAGTTCCAACGCAAGCTCCGCTGCCGCGAGTTCTTCGCGCGCGCTCACCCACTCGACGAAGATCTCCGTGAAGCGGCGCTCCAGCGCGAACTTGGTCTTACGGAAGCGCTCTCGAGCCATGCGTGCCTCTTCGAAAGCGACGCGGCCGCGCAGCCGCGTTTTCTTCGGCAACTCGAGCATCTCGGCCGAATCGAAGCCCAGTCCGACGCTCGTGCGATCCCAGGCGCTGCCGCTTTCACCCGAGAAAACGTGCTCGAAATCGAGCTCGACATTGGTGTTCGGCCACGCCGATGCAGCGCTCACCTCGGCCAGCGCGGCGCGCCATTCCTGCCACGCGGTCTCGAGATCGCCGCTCACTTGGAACGCGCGACGCAACCAATCGTCGTAGCTCGGTGCTTCGGGCAACACAGGCAGAGTGCGTTCCCCGAGATCCACTGCGTAGCGCGTGCCCGCGCGATCGAGGCGGTCGCGCTCGTCCTTCAGTTCGTCTGGAGCCAACACACACGCGCTACACAGGAGCGCGAAGATCGGTGACGTCCACCGCAGGTGCAATCGAACCATGATTCACGTCCATCGTCGTCGTCGTGACACGACGCGCGCCGCGAGTGCGGCAGGCGCTTGGCGAAGCGAGGCTTCGCCGACTGCGGGAGTCGCGCGCGAGAGGCTCGCGGTCACGACGCCGTCACACGCAGCGAGTCGTGGGACTCGCGGCGCGGACCGCGCTCAACGCAGGCAGACTTGGAGTCGGGACATGCGGCACGAATTGCCGCGGTCGTGCGCAAAGGCTCGTGGATGCCGACTCGTCGAACTGGGTGGTCGTGAGACGCGCACACCGACATCGAGGACACGCGTCGACAAGGCGTCGCAGAGGAAGGGCAGAAGTGCTGGTGCGCTCAGCGCACGAACCTGGTCGCGCTCGGCCGCAGCGTCAGGAAGTTTGGGGCTCGCGGGGACGCTCGGCAGCGCAGCAGATTCGCAATGACAGGCCTGCGCAGCTTCGATGCGCGGGTCGCTCGTGTCCGATTCCTCGGCGTGCTGCACAGCGCAGCACGACGGCGTGAGGGGCTCTTTCGTGCTGGCTTCGACGCAGCAGCACGCACCCGAGAAAGCGCGAGCAATACAGCCTTGGCTGGCCTGGGCCGCAGACTGGAGCACGAACGCGACGAGCAACAACAGCGTGACGACGCGCGTCGAAAAGCGGTGCTCGCGGGATCGTGTTGCGCGGATCATGGCTCCCTAGAAAGTACTCGACGCGACGTGGATCGGCACGAAATCAGGTCTTGGTGAACTCGATTTTGCCCTGGGGGAGCAAGTACACGATCAACATGCGTCCACCGCTCACCGTGGGCACGTGCCCCGACCCCGGAGGCATCACGACCCAGCCCGGAGCGTGCCCGTCGAAGCGCGGCTCGCCGTCGAGCGCGATGCAGTAATTCACTTCGCCACCCGGATGCCGATGGTGGGGGCCGGGTCCGTCCATGTGCACGACGTCGATCGAGAAATCGTCCGATTCAGGCAGCGCCTTCGTGACGCGACCGAACTTCACCGGCATGTCCCCGCGCTCGGCGATGCGGCCTTCGTCGAGGAGCGCCCGGAGCTTGGCATTGAGGGCCTGGGCGGCCGGACCGCGCGGAGGAAAGCGGCTCGCGAGTTCGTCTCGCGCGACGTCGGGAGCAGTGAGATCGAGCCCGCGCGCGGCGTCGATCAACGGGCGGAACGTGTCGATCAGGGACATGGCGTGTGAGCATACGAGGCTGGCGGATTCCGTGCGAGCTTCGCGCGTGGATCCGCTGTGCTCGATGCCTACAATCGCGCCCGTCCATGACGAGCAGCCTGCGCCACGCTTTGATCTCGATCGCCATCGTGGTGCTCGCTTTTCTCGCACACTCGAGCCTTTTGCAGGCGGGTTTGCTCGGTGACGATCTGGCACTCCTCCGCGAGAGCACATCACGAGCGACGCACGGTGCTCCGGTCGCGTGGGCGATGGGCGGCGCAGTCCGTCCGATTCCGACGTTGATCTTGCGCGCGAGCGGCACTGCGCCGGATTCGGGCGCTTCGAGCTCGGACGCGCAGTCCGCGTCCACTTCGAGCTCGGCCGTGGTGAGCCCTGCCGTTCGCGCCGAACGTGCGCACGCCACGTGGGTGCGCGTCGTCGCATCGGTCGTCCTGCTCCTCGGCGCGATGACGGCCGGCTTCGCGCTGCGCCGCGCACTCACGCCGTGGGTCGGCGGCGACACCGCGCGTGCTGCGGCGTTCGCGTGTGCTCTGTTCGTCGCCGTTCATCCGCTCGCGGGTGCTGCGCTAGCGCGACCGCGCGGACTCGGCGACTTGTGCGTGTGGTTTTTCGGAGCGCTCGCCGCATTCCTGTTCTTGCGCGGACGCCAGATGCGTGAGAAGGGCTGGATCGTCGCGGCTGGTGTAGCGGCGATTTTGGCCGGGTTTTCAGGCACTTCGGCGTGGATCCTGCCCTTTGTCCTGGCCGCGCTCGAGCTCGGATCGGCGCGGCGTCCGCGGCCCGTCGCAGAACGCTTGCGCACCGCCGTCACGACACTCCTCGTGTTCACCGCATGCGTTTTCGTCGAGAGCGCGACGGCTTCGGCGCTGCGTGCTCGACCCACGTTCGCGAGCGGATTGCCCGACTTCCGTGCCTGGTCGTCACCGCTCGACGCGCTCGCCGCATCCGTCGAAAAACTCGGACTGCTCTTCTTCCCGATCACGGGTGGCACGCTGTCGCGCAATTGGCCGAGCTACCTCGTCTGCATCGCGATCGTCCTGATCGCACTGTGGCCGGTCTTGCGCAGTGCGCGCGTCGCACCGCGCTTGTGGGGCGGGCTCGCGCTCACGTGGATCGTGATGATGTTGCTCGCCCTCATCTCGTTGGCCTCGATCCGCGTCGCGCCGGACGACGGCTCGCGGGCCGACGTGCTCTTCGTGGCGGCTGCGTTCGCCGCGACCGGTCTCGCCGTGGCGACGACCTCTCTGCTCGGGACGCGCCGCATCGTCTTGCCGGCCTTGATCGCGCTCGGTTTCTCGTGGCTGGCCATGCGAGCCGCCGGCGACTACGCCTTCGCAGCACAGGTCGTGGACCGACTGCGGGGCCACGTTCAAACAGCACAGGCCGATGTCGGAGCGGCCGGCCGCGTGCTCGTCGTCGATCCGCCTGAGGTCGTTTTGGGCCTGGATTTGGGCCTGGAACGAGCCTTTGCGACACGCACAGGCGATGCATCGACCGCGCCGTTGCAGATCACCGCCGAAGTGATCCCGTTCTTGACGCGCACGCGCATGTTCGCCGAATGGCGCGCGCACGAACTTGTCTTGTTGTCGCTCGCGGATTCGCGCGACGGCAAACCCGACCTGCCCGGGACCACACTCGTGCTCTCGCCGACGCTCGGCAGCAAACAACCGCCTTGGCGTGGTGAGAGTCGCTCGCCGATTTTCGACCTCGATCCTGCATTCGTGCGCTTTGCCGAAGTGCGCGCTCTGCCCGGCACGTCGTCGGCCGAAGCGCCGCGCATGGCCTGGCGTGCGAGCGAACCGGCGGGCGAGTGGGTCGTCGCGACCGGTGTGTGGATCGAAGACGAGACTGGACTCGTCGCGTTGTTCGATCCGTGGCGTCACCGGGCGTGGTGGACGGCGTCGACCATTCGACGAGTGCGTGCCGAGGAACCGCTAGTCAACGTCGCTTCGTTCGAGCTGCTCCCCGATCGGACACTCGAGGTCGACGGACGTGAGCCACGCAGCGACCACACGGATTGGATTTTCGAAGTGCGCGACGACCGACTCGCGCGGCCGCTGCGCGGCACGGCGACATTCGTGCTCGAAGTCCTCGCTGTCGAGGACGGTGGACGCATCGCCTACGCTCGTTTCGCGTGCGAAGAATCCGTCACTAGTGGTGTCCGGACGCTGCGCGCTCCAGGAGCCGAGGGCTTCGTCGCCGCGAGTGCCCGGCGCGGGGCTCGTGATTTCGAATGGTCGCTCGAGCGGCGGGTCGGCGAGGTCGCGATCGCGCGCGCGAGTGGAAACACAGTGCGCAACGACGATCGTCGAGAGCGCTGATCGGGTAAGCTCCGCGCGATGGCCTCCACACCGAACCAAGCGCTCGAGTCCTTCCCGAACCCAGTCGTCGGTCGCGATTACGAGATTCGCTTCGACTGCCCTGAATTCACGTGTTTGTGCCCGAAAACGGGCCAACCGGACTTCGCCACCATCCGCATTCGCTACACGCCGAACGAGCGCTGCGTCGAGCTCAAGAGTTTGAAGCTCTACCTGTGGAGCTACCGCGATCAAGGCGCTTTCCACGAGGCGGTGACGAACAAGATCCTCGACGATCTCGTGCGCGCGATCCAACCGAAGCGTCTCGTGGTCGAAGGTGATTTCCTGGTGCGCGGCGGCATCCACACCGTGGTCGAAGTGCGCTATCCGTGATCCGTCACGGCGAGCCCGGAGCGAGGTCGTGAGCAGCGCGGTGGGTGGGGCTCCGGCGGCGAGCGCTCGACCGCGCCGCAAGTGGATTGCGCTCACCGCGCTCCTTTTCGCCGCGTTCTTGCTGCGCGCGGCCGTCGTATTCGCGCCGCCGAGCGACGTCTTCGAGAAGGAACAAGTCAATCAAGAGGAATTGTTGCGCGGGATCGCAGCGCAAGAATTCCTCGAGGGGCCGGTCGCGCCGTTCTTCGAGTACCAAGTCAATCACTTCTGGGGCGGCTCGCTCGTCGTGTCCGTCGTGGCCGTGCCGTTTTACGCGGTGTTCGGTTCGCGCATCGTCGCGTTGAGACTCGTCGGAGTGTTGTTCGCGCTCGTCGCCGTTTACTGCGCGTTCCGCCTGCTCGATCGTTTCGCGGGGCGAACGGCGGCCTGGATAGGCGCGCTGATGCTGGCGTTGTCACCGCCTGGGTACACGTATCTCTCGTGCATGGTGTTCGGCACGCACATGGAGAGCAACGCGTTCGCGTTGTTGCTGGCGTGCCTTTACTTCGAGTGGCGAGCGGCCGAACGCGGGGGCTGGTTGCGCACGGCGTTCCTCGGGCTCGCGTCGGGATTCGCGCTGTGGTTCGGCTACGGACTGTTGCTCGTGCTACTCCTCGTCGCCGTGTTCGAGTGGTTCGAGGATCCGTGGTTTTTCGCGAGAAAACATGCCCTGCCGTGGGTCGCCGGGTTCGCGATCGGATTCACGCCGTGGATCCTGTACGGGATCGAATGCGGCTTCCGCGGGTTCGAGGTGTACGAGGCCGGCATCCTCGACCACTTCGTGCACGGCCTGAAGTACGGAACGGCTGTCGACATGAACGGCGTCGTGCGCTTCTCGGTGTTCGAGAAGGCTGCGCGGATGTTCGAAGTCGACTACCCCGAAGCGCTGTGGTTCCACGAGAGTCTCTCCATCCAGGCGCTCGACATCGGGAGGGCGGCGACGTTGGCGATTCTCGCGACCGTGCTCAGCGTCGGATGGCGTGCGCGCAAGCAGTTCGCCGTCGTCGTGTCCCATGTCGTGATGCGTGTCTTCGGTCGCGCCCCGTCGTCGCGGTTGCGCGCCGATGCACGCGACCTGGGACTCTTCGCGTTCGCGTTCACCGTGTTGTTCTTCGTCGCGTATGTCGCCACCGACTTCGCGATCGGGCCGCGCAATTTCGTGCTCAATTTCAGGTACCTGATGCCGATCTGGCCCTTCGTCGCCGTGTGCCTCGGGATCGGCCTCGCCAAGTTGATCGAAGCGCGCGGATTCGTTCGCATCGCAGCGATCGTCGGCGTCCTCTCGTTCTCTGCTCTCTCGACTGCGTCGACGTTGGATCGGTGTCGCCCCGAGACGATCGCAGCGAATTGGGAACGCCCGGGTTCGTCGCCGATCTGGTTCGCGCGCCTCGTGATGCTGCACTTCGGAACCGACGTGGAGAAGATGACCCGCGTCATCCAGAACATCGAGGAGAAGCGCACAAGGGAGGAGCAAGCGACGCTGTTCCGCTACATCGGCAAGGGGCTCGCGACGTACGGCAAGGGCGACAGCGACAACCTCAATGAAAAAGCCCGCAACGTGCTCTACCGACGCACGCTTGCTGCGCTGGAAGCGCGCGCGAAGCCCGAACACCGTGCCTTCTTTTCGCCGACGGTCGCGTCTCCGCTGCCGCGCTGAATCGGAACACCAGGGCGGTGGGTCGCGCGCGTCCCGACTCTAGTGGACCGTAACGGCTGATCCGCTGGCAGGCTCCACCCTCCTTCGTCGCCGGGCGGCGTCGCTCCTCCTCGGCCTATCGATTGGGGATACGCGGTCGTCGTCGCTTCTTACTCGACGACGAACGAGCACGAATTCTGCTAGCGAATCAGCCGTTACAGCCCACTAGTTCTCGAGGCTCGAGCGCAGCGCGGCGTAGCCCGGTTTGATGCGATCGAAGATGAGCCGAATGCGCTCGTCGTGGTGCGCGAACGCGCTCTTCATGCCGTTGATCGCGATCTTCTCGAGTTGATCGAGCGTGAGGCCGAAGTGCTCGTGCGCCAGCATGTATTCGTCGGTCATGCTCGTGCGCGACATCAATCGGTTGTCGGTGTTGAGCGTGACGCGATAGCCCTTGGCCAAGTAGTGGGGGAAGGGATGCGCAGCAAGGCTCGTCGTCGCACCGGTGTGCACGTTGGAGCTCAAGCACACTTCGATCGGAATGCGGTGATCGAGCACGTACTGCGCGAGAGGGCCGATCGAAAGCACCTTGCCGTCGTGCACGACCATGTCCTCGATCAAACGCGTTCCGTGGCCGATTCTGTGGGCACCGCAGTACTGCAGCGCTTGCCAGATGCTCTCCGGGCCGAAGCTCTCGCCGGCGTGGATCGTGATAGCGAAGTTCATGCGCTTGACGAGATGGAACGCGTCGATGTGGTGCTTCGCCGGGTGACCGGCCTCTTCGCCGGCGAGATCGAAACCCACGCAGCCGTGCGCGCGCCAGGCGACCGCGAGTTCGGCCATCTGCATCGACAACATCGCCGACAGATTGCGCATCGCGCACACGATCGTGCGCGCTTCGACGCCGAAGTCTTGCGAGCCACGCTCGAGTCCGCGCGTGACCGCTTTCATCACCGCGTCGAGCCCGAGGCCCCGTTGCGTGTGGAAATGCGGCGCAAAACGCACTTCCGAGTACACGACGTTGTCCTTGGCCATGTCCTCGACGTACTCGTACGCGACGCGCTCGAGCGCGTCCGCTGTTTGCATCAGCGCGATCGTGTGACGAAATCCTTCGAGGTAGAGCGGCAAACTTCCGCGCGCAGCACCGGCGGCGAACCAGTCGGCCAACTTCAGCGGATCCGATTCGGGCAGCTCGGTGTAACCGGCGCGATCGGCGAGTTCCAACACGGTCGCAGGGCGCAGACCTCCGTCGAGATGCTCGTGCAACAGGGTCTTCGGTGCACGTTGAACGATCGACCGCGTGAGCTTCACCTGAGGCTTCGTCATGCGGCGGTTGTAACTCGTTTTCGTCGCGCCCCCAAGCGCCCGCTCCAGCGTCTCGCTATCCTCTCGCGATTCAGAAGGACCAAGAAACAGTGACTCAACCGATCCGCGTCCGATTTGCTCCGAGCCCTACAGGCAAACTTCACATCGGTGGTGCGCGCACCGCGCTCTTCAATTGGGCTTACGCGCGTGGTCGCGGCGGAAAATTCCTGCTGCGCATCGAGGACACCGACCCTGAGCGGTCGACCAAGGAGAACGAAGTCGCGATCCTCGAAGGATTGCGTTGGCTCGGCCTCGACTGGGACGAAGGCCCCGACATCGGCGGCCCGTTCGCGCCCTACCACCAGACTCTGCGTCTCCCGCGGCACAAGGAACTGGCGCAGGTGCTCTTCGAAAAGGGCTGGGCCTACCGCTGCTTTTGCACGCGCGAGCGCATCGAACAATTGAACGCCGAACTCTCGGCGAAAAAAGAGCGCATCGCCTACGACGGCCTGTGCCGGCGCCTGTCGCGCTCCGAATCGGATGCGAGAGCGAGGGACGGCTCATCGTTCACGCTGCGCTTCGCCGTGCCGGAAGGGAAGACACGCTTCAAAGATCACGTGCGCGGCGACGTCGAGTTCGCGAACGAAGAAGTGGAAGACTGGGTCATGGTCCGGAGCGACGGCAATCCGACCTACAACTTCGTCGTCGTGTGCGACGACGTCGACATGCAGATCAGCCACGTGTTCCGCGGCGAGGAACACCTCGTGAACACGCCGAAGCAAGTCCTGCTCTACAAAGCCTTCGAACGCCAGGCGCCGGAGTTCGGGCACTTGCCGTTGATGCTCGGCACGGACAAGAAGAAGTTGTCGAAGCGCACAGGCGACACGGCGCTTTCGGATTACCGCGACCAGGGCTTTCCGCGCGACGCGACCGTCAACTTCTTGTGCCTGCAGGGCTGGGCCCTCGACGGCTCGACCGAAGTCTTCGGCGTCGATCAACTGGTCGCCAAGTTCGACATCAAGGACGTCAACAAGGCTGGCGCGATCTTCGACATCGAGAAGTTCACGTGGCTCGCGGGCGAGTACATCCGCCGCGATTCACTCGAACACTTGGCGGACATCGCGAAGCCTTGGGTTGTCGCGAAGGGTCTTGCGACGGAAGCTCAATTGGACGCTCGTCGCGACTGGTATCTTGCCGTCGTCGCCGGCGTGAAAGAGCGTGTGCACACGTACTCCGAGCTGGCCGATCAGATCACCTACCTGTTCGTTGCGGACGAGAGCTTGATCTACGACGAACCCGCGCTGAAAGGCGCGAAGAAGCACGAGAAGCGCATCGAAACGCTGCGCGCTTTCCACTCCTGGCTCGGCCCGCGGGTCGCGAGTGGTGTCGATGCGGCGAGTTTGCGCGAAGGCGCCAAGCAGTGGGTCGCGGATCAGGGGCTCAAGATGCCTGCATTGTTCCAACCGCTGCGGTGCGCCTTGACGGGACAGGCCGGAGGGCCCGACCTCTTCGACACGATGACCTGGCTCGGTGGACCCAGTACGCTGCGGCGTATCGAGCTCGGCTTCGAGCGCTTGGTCTGAGCCCGCGGCAGCCCCTGCGGCCGCGCGGGGATCGCCTGCCGCGCAACCTGCGCCCCTGCAGCTCAAGCAGGAAGCCGTTTCTGTCGATCGACCTCGCGTGCGGACCTGCGCCCATGGTCGACCCGAAACTCAGCGGTGATTTGGATTGCGACGCCGCGCGCGTCGAGATCCATGCGTTCCTCGGTAGTGCGAACGTCGGCGCGAAATCGCCGGCCTTGCGCGCGCATTTGGCTCGCTGCGTCGACTGCAATGGGTCCTATCGCGAGCTCGTCGTCGGCATCGCTCGCATCGCTTCGGGAGCACGCGCAGCTGCGGACGTGCGCCACGATGACGATCTTGCGGCCAGTGCGCGCAGAAGCCTGATCGCAGCCGAGACGCGCCACCGCATCCGACTACCCAAGTCGCTCCTGCCGCTCGCCGTAGTCGTGTTGATCGGGATCCTCGTCATGAAGAGTGGTGCGAACGGTGTGATGCTGCGCGCGGTCGAAGGAACCGTTTACCGTGGTGCGGAACTCGTCACGGTTGGAGAGAGCGTTCCGGCCTCCAACGGAGACGGTTGTTCCACAAGCGCTAACAGTCGTGCCGAACTCGCGCGTGGTGACGATCAAGTCGCGATCGAGCCCGAATCGAGCTTCACGATCGAGCGTCTCGATCGACTGGCCGTACGTCTTTTCGACGGAGGCGCGCAGCTCGAAGGAACGGCCTTGGTCGTGTGCACCTTCGGGGCGCTCGAGGTCACAGAAGGTGCGGCGAGCATGCGTATCGACGACGTCGGGATCACGATCGAGGCCAAGCGTGGTGCGGTGGAGTTCACCGACGCGACCGGTCGCACGATGCTCGCTCCCGGCTCGACGAAGACGATCGAGCACGCGCGCGCTACCGCGCTGCGTTGATCCTGCCAGCGTGCATGTGCTTGTCGACGAGTCCGCGGACACTGGCGCTCGAGCACACTCTGCCGCCACGCCGAGCTGCACTGGAACTGACGTTTCCATGCACGCAGAAAGCCCACTTGGCCGCCACGCCCAGCTTCACCGGAACTGCTCATTTCCATTCCGAGCCACTCAGCACACTCCGCCGCCACGCCCAGCTGCACCGGAACTGACGATTCCAATCCGACATGGAGCCGCACTTGGCCGCCACGCCCAGCTTCACCGGAACTGATCATTTCCATTCCGAGCAACTCAGCACACTCCGCCGCCACGCCCCTTTTCTTCTCTTGACAGAATTCCTGGCAGGTGAATGGCGGTACTCCGCC
>ENA-ORBV01000261-ORBV01000261.1-microbial-mat-metagenome-genome-assembly--contig:-NODE-261-length-117157-cov-13.190682_pt1 | contig 117157 bp, 79 predicted proteins | sample MGYA00237777_ERZ505514 | MGnify/ENA primary metagenome ERZ505514 (study PRJEB26160, sample SAMN06269048) | microbial mat metagenome | isolation source: Oligotrophic lake microbial mat | place...
GCCACCCTTACTACAAAATTTCAAAGAACTAAATCCTAATCAGTTGATTATCTTCCAGTAATATCAACACGCTACTGATCTGAACTATACCGGTAACACACACCGATGTTTGGATGTGGACAGGTGACAATGCCTACGGTGACGGCACACAGCAGCAATATCAAACAGAAGTGTTCAACATTTATATTGCGCCTTTCAGAAAAATAGTTGCATGGCCCTGTCCCGGCAATCATGATTACGGCAGCGTTGACCTGAACAACAACGGATCGTATTTTGACATTTTTACGCTTCCTACAAATGGCGAAGCGGGTGGCATGCCCAGCGGAACAGAGGGATATTATTCAGACGATTACGGCAACGCTCATTTCATTTCGCTCAACTCCGAATATCTTGCATGGACGCTCACCGACAATACTGCAATGACGAATTGGCTCGAAGATGATTTGGAAAACAATGACAAAGACTGGGTGATTGTTTACTGGCACCAGCCCCCTTACACGCGAGGCTCGCATGACTCCGATGAATTTTTCGGGCGCATGGGGATGATGCGCGCAAACATCAATCCGATTCTTGAAGAATATGGAGTTGATTTGGTATTGTGCGGGCACAGCAATTGCTATGAGCGGTCATACATGATTAAAGGACATTTCGGAAATGCAAACACGTTTGAGTCCGCAAGTATGATTATAGATTCCGTTCAACCTTTCATAAAAAATACGGATGGGAATAATCCGAATGAAGGCACAGTGTTCGCAGTTGTCGGATGCTCGGGGCAGTTGAGCGCTTCGGGAAATCTTGACCACCCTGCAATGCAATTCTGCACTTATGCTTATCATGGTTCAATGGTAATTGATATTGACAGCCTCACGCTCACAGCAAAATTTCTTACTGCTCATGATGGAATCAAGGATTCATTCACCATTCAGAAAATGTCATTGCAAGATACCCTGACAGCGATACATTCACTTAACATAATCAATGAGTTACTTGTAATGCCAAATCCGGTAAAAGATGCGTTTCGCATTCAATTCAATTTGAATTGTGCTCTAGATGCAACAGTTTCTTTACTCACCATTAAAGGCGAGCAGATTGCGCAACTTTACAAAGGAGAAATTAAAAACGGAGAGAGCAAAGAGTTTTCCGTTGAAAATTATCCTGCGGGGCTTTACTTCCTTCGTGTCTGCTCAGGAAATTTCTCTTCGACTGTGAAAGTGGTATTGGATAAATGATAAACTCAGGTGGGGATAACTCTAAATTCTCGCATCAACTCTTCAAAGAGTTCTTTTTCATTTAATTCTTTCAGCGGGTTTTCTTTTTCTTCCCTTTCCATCAGCGCTTTAGCGCGGGTGTCTTCATTAAAATGATAGATGCTCCATGCGCCCTCGTTATATTCCAGCGCAGTGAGATTTTCTATCCAGTCGCCTGAGTTGAGATATTGAATCGTGCCTTTCGCAGTCGCTATTGTTCTGATTTCGGGCTGATGAATGTGTCCACACACCACATAAGAATAGCCGTTCGAAATGCCGATTTCGGCAGCGGTCTGTTCAAAGTTGTTTACAAACTTCACCGCGCTCTTGACGCTATTTTTAATTTTCTTGGAAAACGAAATTTTTCCTCTTCCTAATTTTTTGCTGATGAAGTTTACAAAGCGATTCAGCAGAATTAAAAAATCATATCCCGTGGAGCCAAGTTGTGCGAGCCACTTGGAATGTTTCATCGTCACGTCAAACACATCGCCATGAAATATCCATGCTTCTTTACCATCAAGATTTAAAATCTCCTTGTTCACGATTTTGAAAGAACCCATTTCAAAGCCCACGAACTTGCGCATCAACTCATCATGATTGCCCGCCACGTAATACACGGGAGTGTTTTTCGCAAGCAAGCCGGTGATGTGCTTAATCACGCGCATGTGTTCGTTCGGAAAATAGCTTTTGTTGAACTGCCACATGTCAATGATGTCGCCATTCAAGACTAAAATTTCCGGCTCAATACTTTTAAGGTAGAAGAGTAATTCCTGAGCGTGACAGCCATAGGTGCCAAGATGTACATCGGAAATTACCACCAGTTTAACCTTCCGTTTTTCGTTGTGCATGAATTGCGTTTCCGAAGTTACGTGCGCGCCAAAGGGTTGGTTGTTACGGCAGTGTTATGAATTGATGAAGCCTGATGGGTTCACGCAAAGACGCAAAGAACGCAAAGGAATGAGTGGACTATTCAGGCTTGGCATTCTTTACGCCTTTGCCTGAATATTTTCAGAAGAACAACGGATGAAATTTCACACCATCTATTTTATTGAATTCTAAAGTAGGTGAAGGCACCTTGATAAGGTCAAGCAGATGCAGGAGAATTTTTACCGCAGGTTTTTTTGTTTTCACGCGGGTAAAATCCACATCAAGCGAGAGATAAAATTGCGGGTAGCGCTCAATGTCAGAACGGTCAACTTTGTTGGCATCGGCACAATCGCAATACGATGCTGATTGCGGGTCGCTGCACCACTTGTTTTCAAAGCCGCCATACATGCCGCTTGCGCCATAGCCAAAGGCGATATTGAGCCATTCGGGAAATCGTCTTTCTTTTTTCATAAATGAATACACATTGGCTGAAGCCCAAATCGTGATGGCGTTATAATCTTTCAGCAGCAACTCCAACGGTGCATCACCATAGAGGTTGTCGGTGCGGTATTGCAAATCATCAGGATAGTTCTGTGGCAAAGCAGAAATTTTCAGCGTGAGGCGCTGGTCATGCCATGCAAATTCCTGCGCAATCACTAAAGCAGAGCCGCCCATGTTGGCGAGCATATCCCAACCGGAAAATCCCCATTTGGAAGAAAAGCCATCAAGTATTTCAATGGATGACATCAGAAATGTTCCCATCATGCCGCCTGTAAGAATCGCTGCGCGGTCGTTCATGCCCGTCCAGCGATACATGCCTACTGACCAGCGGCTGATGTAGTATGAATTAAAAGCATGTCCGGCTTTGTCAACGCCAAGCCATTCTTTGCGGTCATCAAAAAAATGAAACGAAGAACGCGGATAATCTTTGTACCAATATTGGGTGAGTACAACAAGCGATGTTCCGTAGATGCCGAGGATGCCGCCCGATACACCCCAAAACCGTTTCTGAGAAAAAGAAGGAGTGCGTTGGGAGAAGCGGAGTGCGTCTTGAGAAAAGGAAGTGGAGAAGGAAAGAAAAAAAAGCAGTAGGAGAACTAAGTTTTTCCTGAAATCATCCCCCTGCCTTCGCTCGCAGCTCGTGTGCTTCCCTTCGCAAATTGCACGTTGCAATCGCGCAAGGGGGACATTTTTCGCTCCGAAAATCATCGGAGCAAGTTAATTTATTTCAAAGGAATAATGTTTGGACTCCCTCTCCCAGCGGAAGAGGGAGGGGTGAGGTTCTCAAATTAATTCAGCAGCGTTTCGCCTGCGGCATCAAGCAGTTCTTTCACGCGCTTTTTCGTGGGCGCTTCGGCATATACACGCAACACAGGCTCAGTGCCTGATGCGCGAATCATCACAGTTTCATCTTCACCGAAATAAAATTTAAAGCCGTCAATATCTTCCACCTTTGAAATGGCATTGCTGCCAAACGATTTGTAATTGCCCTGTTTGCAATTGGCAATAATTCTTGCTTTCAACTCTTCGGTGATATGGAGGTCGTTACGGTCATAAGAAAATGCGCCAACCACATCATAGACTTCTTTCACTAATTCCGTAAGCGACTTGCCTGATTTCGCCATCAGTTCGAGAATCACAAGGCCGTCCCAAATGCCATCGCGTTCAGGAATATGACCTTTTACTGCGATACCGCCCGATTCTTCACCGCCCACCAGCACATCTTCTTTCATCATGATTTCGCAGATATACTTGAAGCCGATTTTGGTTGTCTCATGCGGCAAGCCATACGCTTGACACATCTTCTTCACTTTGTTGGTGACAGAAAATGCAGTAACGACTTTCCCCGTCATGCCTTTGTATTTGTGCAGGTAATGCACGAGCAACAACAGCAAGTGATGCGCGTCCACAAAATTTCCCTTCTCATCATACATGCCGATGCGGTCAGCATCGCCATCCGTTGCCAGCCCAGCGCTTACATCGCTGGAATTTTTTATCAACTGAGAAAGCTCTTTCAAATTTTTGTCCAGCGGCTCAGGAGCTTGTCCTTTGAACCCGGGATTGTAATCGCAATGCAACAGAATCGCATCGGGAAGAATTTTCGGCAATACGTTTTGTCCCGCGCCATACATCGCATCGTATGCCAGCACAACAGATTTTTCAATCGCTTTGAGGTCGAAATTTTTCTTTACGTGTTCGAGATAGAGTTCTTCAAGGTCAACATATTCCACCAATCCCTTTTTTACAAACTCCGTAACAGAACCTTCGGCAGGAGCTGTTTTTTCAGGAATCAATGCCTCTACTTCGCTGATGGTTGCGGGAGAAGCAGGTCCGCCAAATCCGCCTTTCAATTTATAACCATTGTAAGAAGGAGGATTGTGACTTGCGGTGATAATGATGCCCATATCGGCATCATATGCTTTTGCTCCAAGCGAAATCATTGGAGTGGAAACAAAACCTTTTCCCAGCTTCACTTTAATATTATGCCTGCACATCACCAGCGCAACGGTATCGGCAAACAATTCACCACCGAAGCGGGTGTCATATCCGATAACTACCAGTGGATTCATGTTGCGTTCCTTCACCCATTTTGCAGTTGCTTCCGCAACGCGGGTCACGTTGTCAACCGTGAAATCTCTGCCGATAATAGCGCGCCAGCCGTCTGTTCCGAATTTAATTGGAGTCATTCTTTTTTATTTTATAACGCGGCAAAAATAGCGATTAGTCAATTAGCCAATTTAGCAATGTGCCGATGTGCCAATTGTTCTTGACAATCCTGTTTTACATCGGCATATCAGCACATTAGCACATCAGCTAAATTTGTCGCCATGAGCGAGTTTACATTTAAGTTGGAAGACAATTACCGCCACAAGGGTTTGCGCAATAAATTGGTGGAGATTATCCGCGAGAAAGGCATCACCGATGAAACGGTGCTGAATGCAATTAGTAAACTTCCTCGTCATTTCTTTTTTGATTCTGCTTTCATGGAATCTGCGTATGAGGACAAAGCGTTCCGGATTGGCGAAGGGCAAACGATTTCACAACCTTATACAGTTGCTTATCAGTCGCAGTTGTTGGAAATAAAACCCCGCGACAAAGTTCTGGAAGTGGGAACAGGCTCCGGTTATCAGGCGTGTATTCTCTCGATGCTGGGCGCAAAGGTGTTCACGATTGAGCGGCATAAAAAACTCAATGAACGAGCGAAGGCTTTGCTCGAAGCGATGCACATTTCCAACATCAAATTTTTTTACGGAGATGGTTTTGAAGGCTTGCCTTCTTTTGCGCCTTTTGATAAAGTATTAATCACAGCCGCTGCACCAGAAGTACCGAACAAACTTTTAGCGCAACTCAAAGTTGGCGGCATGTTGGTGATGCCTTACGGAAAAGGTGAAGTGCAAAAGATGCAACGCATCACAAAAGTAGATGACAACCACTTCGAGCAGGAAGAGTTTGAAAATTTCAAATTTGTGCCAATGCTGAAGGGCAAGGTGTGGTGAGTAAGAACCTCACCCTGTCCGCCTGAGGCGGAAGAGGGAGTCCGAGCGGTAACGTATTGAAGGTTATTTGTTCAGCAGCATATCTTGGTGGGGAATCCCATCCCAAACATATTCTTCATCTATAGGTTTGAACCCAAAAGATTTATAAAAGTGAACAAGGTAACTCTGCGCTGCAATGCGCACCGGCACATCGCCATAAATTTCTTTCACTTTTTCTAAAGCCATCGCAGTTACTTGTCTTCCGTACCCCATTTTTCTTTGCTGCGGGTCGCTTACGATTCTTCCAATAGCAACTTCCTGAAACATCACACCCGGAAATGTGATGCGCGTATATGCGATAAGTTTTTTGTTTTCATAGCACAACAGGTGATGCGCTTTTGCATCTTTCCCGTCAATGTCGGAGTAAATACAATTTTGTTCAATGATGAAAACCTGTTGCCGCAACTCCAGCGCATCATAAAGTTCCTGCGGGGTTAATTCTTCAAAGCGTTTGAAAATCCAAATAAGCATACCTAAAAATAAGTCCATGAATTGAACTTCTTAAAGTGAAATTTTCATAACTTAAACATTGTAAAATTTTTGACATGAAAATCAGTTATCCGATTTTGCTATTTACGCTATCAACTCTTATAGCATCAGCGCAGAACTACTATGAATTCCTTGACACGAATAATGTACGAGCGCGATTTGACGCTTCTGGTGATTTGTTCAATACGGACATGCTGACGAAACCTGCTTTGGAAATGCCCAAAGACGGGGGAAAGGGAATGCTCAGTATCGGCAGGCTTTGGTTTTCCGGCATCCAGAAAACCAGCTTTGATGTATTATGTGTTGCTGCAAAAACGTATGAAACAGGAACGGAAACCGATTATTGGGCTGGTCCGGTTGCAAACACATATTCTCCTTATTCAGGACCAACATCCTATATTGATAGATATGACAGCCTGTATAATTATGTATGGAAAATAAGCAAGGATGAAATTCAGAATCACATCGCCAACTACAACACTTTGGGAGTTGTAGCCCCTTGGGCTATTGCAAATTGGCCGGGCAATGGACTTCAGACATTGGGAGTCGCTGATAGGTTAGCGCCTTTTGATGATATAAACGGCAACGGTATTTATGAGCCTTCACTTGGAGATTATCCGAAAATCTTGGGAGATGAAATGCTGTATTTTATTTTCAATGATGACAGAAGCAGCCACTCTGCCAGCGGTTCGGGATCAAATAAATTCGGCTTTGAGATTCATGGAATGGCGTACTCTTTTAACATGCCGTCTGAGCCTTATTTGCACAATACCATCTTTGTTAATTACACGATATTTAATCGTTCCACTTATAATTATTCTGACGTGCGCATGGGACTTTGGTTTGACAAATGCATAAGTTGTTTTGAAGATAATCAGGAGGGTTCTGATTCTATCTTAAATACTTTCTTCGTGTATAATGGATTGCCCGTAGATTATGATTGCAACAATGGGTTTGGTGCGCGAACGGGATATGGCGCATATCCGCCTGCTGTTGGTGTTGCATTTCTAAACCAACCAATGACTGGTTTTGGAGTTTATGAGAACAATCAATCTGCTGCTGGAAACCCCGAAACTTTCTATGACTATGATAAATATTTAAGGTCTCAATTTAAAGACAATACTCCTTTCAAAAAGGATTGTGATTATTATGGCGGGACAACCCCTGCAAATTTTATTTTCCCTGATGACCCCAATGATACTTCAGGTATTTCCGCATACGCCTGCAATACCTTTTTGGGACATAGCTTAGGAAGGGTATTTGGAGTTGCAGGTCCATTCGATATTCCCTCCAATGGAAAGATATGCGTTGATGTGGCATTTACTTATGCAGTTGATTCAGCAGGAGGTCATCTTGCAAGCGTCACCCTGATGAAATCACAAATTCAGGAAATTCAGTCATTTTATTCTAACAACACAATCGGATGCGCGGCTTTATCAGTGGGAACAAATCCTGAACCTTATGACACAAAACCTCTGCTCAAAATCTATCCCAACCCCGTCTCTGATATTCTAACAATTCAATCACCATTACCCAATACAACTCTAACAATACTTAATACTACTGGGAGGACTGTAATGACCACATTTTTAAGTCAAAGAGAAGAACGCCAAATAAATGTCTCATCATTGCCAGCGGGCATATATACTCTTACATATAAGTCTGAAAGGAATAACGGCACTTTGAAATTTCTGAAACAATAGAATTTTAATCCTGCGAAAAATAATCGAGCGACTGATATTGCCCGGTTGTTTCTTTTGCGAGTTGCATTAAGATGTCGTTTGCAAGTCTGCTTGCGCCAAAGCGAAACCAATCAGGCGATAGCCATGCGCTGCCGAGCGTTTCTTTCACCATCACGAGATATTGTAATGCCTGTTTTGCAACAGCGATTCCACCGGCAGGTTTCATCCCAATCATTTTGCCGGTTTCATAATAGTAATCACGAATCGCTTCGAGCATCACGAGCGTAACGGGCAGCGTGGCGGCAGGCTGCACTTTTCCTGTTGAGGTTTTAATAAAATCCGCACCTGCTCGCATCGCTATCTCGCTTGCCAGACGCACATTATCCAACGTGCCGAGTTCGCCTGTTTCCAAAATCACTTTCAAATGCGCTGCACCGCAGGCTTCTTTCACTGCAGCGATTTCATCAAAGATGAAATTATGTTCCCCTTCTAAAAATTTACCACGCGAAATCACCATATCAATTTCATCAGCGCCTTCGCGCACCGCATATTTTGTGTCGGCAATTTTTATGCTGCGCGGAGCAAGCCCGCTGGGAAATGCGGTGGCGACAGCAGCAACCTTTACATTACTTCCCTGCAAGGCTTTCTTAGCCGTTCTTACCAATGTGGGATAAACACAAATCGCGGCAACAGTCGGTAAGCCGGACATTTCATCGTGCAGGTGCATCGCCTTGTAACAAAGCTGCTTCACTTTTCCCGCGCTGTCTTTCCCTTCGAGCGTGGTGAGGTCAATCATGCTGAGTGCGAGTTTCAGCCCCGCAACTTTCGATTCTTTTTTGATGCTGCGCGCATTGAGGCGGGCTACGCGCTCTTCAACATTGAGTTGGTCTATGGGAGGTGGCGTGAATATTTTCATCAAGTTCTATCTGCTGATGATTAACTTCTTTGTGATTCGCGTTTCTCCGGTTGAAAGCGTCAGAAAATATACTCCAGATTGGTAATTATTCAACGACAGAGAATAAGAATCTGAAGGGATAGTATTTTGATACAATTGCTTTCCGGTTATGTCACGCAGTGTGAGTTCCATTTTCCCATTTAAGTCAGATGTTATCTGAACAAACTCAGAAGCAGGATTTGGCAAGAAAGAAAATCGCAGGTTCATTTCCTGTATGAAGGTGTTAGTTGTGTCCGAGGGAATTACTTTCTGGTGCCTGCTGAAAAAATCCCAAATTTCTTCCGTGGCGTCAATATCATTTGCTGGAGTATAGGGCCATGTATGCGGCATTCCGTTCGCTTTTATCAGAATCACTTCGCTGGAGTCGCTGCAACCGGAGTAAGAAAATTTTTCAAAAGTCAATCCGTCATTTTTTGTGTTTGGAAATGAGTCGCTTGTGAAAGAAGCGTTGCAACCGTTGTGCGTAGCCCAATAATGTGCAGTGGAGTCGGCTCCGAGGTTTGTTACCACGAAAAAAATAACACCAAAGTCATAGGGAATTGTTTGGTCGCTTGTTCCATGAATATGCAAAACAGGCATCGCATTAGGCACACAAGCAGAAACCAAAGGCGCGGGCATGGTTCCCGCAACAGAAGCAATTGCGGCTATACGCTCGCCTGATTCGCAGGCAAGGCGATGTGTCATAAATCCGCCCAATGAAAAACCGCACACGAAAATTCTGTTCGTGTCAACGGAATACTCCCTCTGAATGGTGTCAAGCAGCGCGTTTAAAAATCCAACGTCATCAATATTGTTCAAAGGATTTACGCCTGCGCTCCATCCGGAAGCGCCAAGAAGAGGATCGGTAAGCGCATTCGGATAAACCGCAATGAAATTTTGCGTGTTTGCAATTTGATTGAATCCAACGCCTTGAAAATTATTTGCATTATCGCCCAAGCCGTGCAACGCCATCACAAGCGGCACAGGCTGCGAACTATCGTAAATAGCAGGAATGTAAATCCTGTACGTGCGGGTAGTGTCTCCGAACGTGAGTGTTTTTGAAAGGCTTTGCGCATGCAGTTCAATAACTGAACAGGCAGCGAAAATTGCAAGAAGCATCGTGTGTTTCATGGAATAAATATAGTGAAGAAATCGCAGCATGAAAGAATAACTCTTACAAGCAAGCGTTCTATGGAAATTCAACAACAGTGTATCTTTCATCTAAACAACTGCTCATGATACGTTCATTAGTATTTACGCTGACAAGCATCTTCTGTACTTCTGCTTTTTGTGCTAATTCGAAATCCGTTTCGCTGCAAGATGCGCTGAACAAAGGGCTGATTCAGGTAGCCACAAAAGGATTAGGTGGACATCAGGGACAGTGTATTGAAATCACCATCACGAGCCTGAATAAAAAAGAAATGGAGATATTAATTGATGCAGGTTTGCAACTGCTGCCCTCCGATACATCTGCGCAAAGCATGATGGTGTCGCAGGAAAAAATCTTTACCCTTACGTCTAAGACTCTAAAAAAAATAAAACTTTATGCGCTCTGCACACAACAATCTGACAGAGGTCCTTCGGCAGATGAACTGTTTGCGCTCGGACCTGTGGCTGAAGGGCATCTGCTTACTGTTGCGCAGTTTCTCAGCAAGAAAAAATATCAAACTTCAGCCGCGCAACATGCCGTGTGGTGCATTACGGACAGCGCAAGCATCGGGGGCATTTATGATGAAACAAATCCTGCGCTTGCAAAAGAATTGCGGATGCTTGTTGCAAAACTTACGGGGAAGATTCCGCCTTGGTATCAAACAGAGTACAATATTCAGCCGGGCGTGCAAGAAACGTTTGAGCCGCTGCGCATTCATGCGGATTTTAAATATGCGCTTACCGAAGAGGGCGATGTGACCTTCGCGATTTTTAATGAGCAGGGCGACACCGTCCGGACGATTCTTGCCAACCATGCGGAGAAGGCGGGCATACACATGATGAAAATAAAATTTGAATCGAGCAAGCTTCCGAAAGGGAAATATTATGCGCGCGTTACGAACAAAGGGACTCTGATTGAAGAGAAGGTATTTGAGTTGTAACTACTCAAACGATATAATTCCACTCGTGCAAATCGGGAGCATTGCCGCTGCGGATGTCTGAGATTTGCTTTTTCACTTTCACCATGAAACTGTTCTCGGTCGCATCAGGCAGAGTATATTCAGCGCCCTTGATGCTGATGGATTTGATGGGAGCCACCACAGCGGCTGTGCCTGTGCCAAACGCTTCTGTTACCACGCCCTTGCTGATTCCATCCTGCACTTCGCGGATGCTGATTTTTCGTTCTTCCACTTTCATTTTTATATCGCGCGCCAGTTGCAAAATCGAAGCGCGGGTAACGCCATCAAGTATTGTGGTAGAAAGCGGTGGCGTAACTAATGTATCACCGATTACAAAAAACACGTTCATCGTTCCTGCTTCGTCAAAGTAGAGATGTTCTTTACTGTCTGTCCAGAGGATTTGGTCAAAACCTTCTTTGCGGGCAAGCTGAGAAGGATAAAATGAGCCTCCATAGTTTCCTGCACATTTTGCAAAACCCGTACCGCCTTCGGCAGCGCGCACGTATTCGGTTTCAACTTTTACACGCAGTGGCTTTGCATAATATGGTCCCACGGGTGATGAGAGAATCATGAATTTGTATTGCTCAGAAACTTTCACGCCAAGGCGCGCTTCGGTTGCAAATACAATAGGGCGCAGATAAAGCGCTGAATCTTTTTCCTTAGGAACCCATTCTTTATCCAACTCTACCAACTTGTGCATGGCTGAAGTGAAGAGGTCTTCAGGAATTTCGGGCATGCACATGCGCTCCAGTGATTTGTTTAAACGCGCCCAGTGTTTTTCTATTCTGAAAACAGAAATTTTTCCGTCCTTCATGCGAAAAGCCTTCATGCCCTCAAACACGCTTTGCCCGTAGTGCAACGCGAGAATTGCAGGACTGAATGAAAGATTTCCGTAAGGAATAATCTTCGCGCTCTGCCAATCTCCATCGGCATAGTCAGCCAAAAACATGTGGTCAGCAATGTGTTTCCCGAATTCAAGTGAGGTAAAATCCACTTCCTTGATGCGTGAAATGGTGGCTTGCGTTACGGGAATTTCAAGTGTTGCATTCATGGTGGCGCTCATTGTTCAAAAATACAATTAGTTAGTAAGTCTGTCGGGCATCTGCAAGTTAAAAAACGATTTCCTGATTTTTCCATTTTACAATGGTAGCGTTAAAAAATCTGAAAAGTGATTGCGTAGCTTTGCTCTGCTTTTGACCAATGGAGAGATGCCAGAGTGGCTGAACGGGGCGGTCTCGAAAACCGTTGACCCCGCAAGGGGTCCGGGGGTTCGAATCCCTCTCTCTCCGCTCTCCCTGCCGTAGCTTTTGCGAAGGCAGGTCATCTAAATTTTTCAAATATGGTTTGTTTACCTTTTTCGATGCAGCAATGGCGATATTTACAAGGGATGCACACAGAATATTGAAAAACGATTGGAAAGACATAACAAAGGTTATGTAGATGCAACGAAAAATGTCCTCCCTGTAATGTTAATTGGATATTTTGCAATTAGTGATATATACAAAGCATACGAATTTGAAAAGTACTTAAAATCCGGTTCGGGAAGAGCGTTTACAACGAGACATTTTCTTTAAGTCTGCCTTCGCTAAAGCTACGGCAGATAAAAGGTTCGAATCCCTCTCTCTCCACTACTTCTTTAGTTTTTCTTTAAACTCCTTTTTAAATTTTTCCACCTTCGGCTGAATAACCATCTGGCAATAAGGCTGCTTCGAATTGTATTTGAAATAGTTTTGGTGATAATCTTCCGCTTTGGAATAATTGCTCAGAGGCTCAATAGCAGTTACAATCGGTGAATCATAATATCCGCTCGCATCCATTTCTTGTTTTGATTTTTCTGCAACTGCTTTTTGATTTTCATTGTGATAAAAAATCACGGAGCGGTATTGGTCGCCTACATCGTTGCCTTGCCTGTTGAGCGTGGTGGGGTCGTGTGTTTTCCAAAAAACATGCAGCAGTTCTTCAAAAGAAATCTTTACCGGGTCATACGTGATTTGCGCCACCTCCACGTGTCCTGTGCCGCCATCGCACACCTGCTTGTAGGTGGGATTGTTTACATGCCCGCCCGCATAGCCGGCATACACGGAATGTACGCCTTCGAGGTTTTGAAAAATCGCCTCCACGCACCAGAAGCATCCGGCACCGAGGGTCGCTGTATCAAGTTTGTTATTTGTATCCATTAGGGTTTCATCTCCGGGTTGATTGGTGTTATTTCCACTACTTGCGCAAGACAACGCAAGCACGAGTAAAAAAGGCAGATAAAAATACAGTTTTGACATCTTGCTCGCGTTAAACATTTCTTTGCTCAAAGTTTAAACAACTGCATAAAGCAAATATCACCGTTTTAGTTCCTTCACTTTTTCTTTCAGCCATCCTACATCTGCCAATGGTTTGGTTTGTTCGATTTCAGTTTCCAAAAGCGCAATCTTCTTTTTGTCGTTGGAAATCAGCCGGGAAAGTTTGTGCGTAATTCTCAGAAGATTCTTGTAGGTTTTGACATGATGCTCAGAAAGCGCCTTATTTCTCAGGAGGTAAATCTTAAAACTGTCCATCAGCGAGTCAAGTGAATCAATTTCATTCAGCTCATAATAAGTTTTCAAAAGCATTGACTTGGAATCAAGACTATAGAAAACATCGTTGTATTCCACCTCTTGCAATAAGCCCAGCACTATGGAGTAATCTTTTTTGTAGAAATAGAATTTAGCAAGATTGTAGGTATAGGCATTTTCGCGCTCCTTTTCTGGCAATTTGTCTTTGTAATTATTGATAAATTTTTCAGTCCACTTGAATTCTTCTAACCGCAAGGCGGTCACTACAATATTCTTATAGTCCCACGGAGAGAGAATGCCCTTTTCCAAAATGATTTCTTTTTCAAGCAGATGCTGATAGATTTTCAGGATTTCAGAAAGGTATTTTGTTTTCCCTTTGTTGATTTGGCGGATGCAGAAATTCTGCGCGTAGATATACATCTCTCGCGTTTCGCTTTGTGTGAACAGATTGTCCTTTGCATGGAGCGTTTTCAAAAGGCTCGCAAAATTTTCTGCATTATCCGGCTCGGTAAGCGTGCGCAGAATTTTGTGATAGATGTCAATTGCGGGTGTGTCGGAATAATCTTTCTTCTCCAGCAGTTCCAAAATCTCATCCATCAAGATGCTTTCTTTCTCTACCGCAGCGATGGTTTTATAGTTGAGCAGTGAACAATAAAACTTGAGCTTGCGAATGATATAAAACGTATCGAGCAGGCGCATGGCTTTGACAAGGTCGGGCTGTTGAGCCAACCTGTTTTGCTGTTGCGCGCTGGTCACCAAGAATTTATTGCGAAGGTCTTCGAGCCTGAACTGGTTGAGATAATTTGAATCATCTTCAAATGAGGATGCTCCATTCGTTTTGCGCAGTTTTTGGTTAAACAGGTTATCCGCGTTGCGGTCAATCATTTCCTCAAGCAACGCATGGTGAAATGATTGCTTCTGCTCCACTTTTCTGATTGCGATAAAACGCTCTACCAAAGCCGTGAGCGCTGAAAAATATTGCCGGAAATGAACATCCCGATATGGTTTTCCGGGGAAGAGGTGCTTGTAAATCTTTTCCTTATCAAGCTGTCCGTTATTATTAGAATGATGTTGCCTCAACAACTGAAAAATCTCCACTAACTTCTCATTGGTATTGAAATAAGGCGAGCGGAGGAATTTATCTAACTCCTTCAGTTCCTTACCGGAAAGGCTTTTCAGCAGTACGGTTAACTTATTTTCGGACATGGAGCTACTCTTTCAGCTTCTCCATCACTTCGTTCTTCAACAGCGGCAGGTGGCGCTGGAGAATCGCCCAAACGGTGGTGTTATTGATTGAATCATAAGCATGAATCAGCCAATTTCTGAATGCAATGATTTGCCCGCTGTTTTGCAAAACTTCATCTGGGTTTTCTTTTGTGAATCTTGAAACGGCTTCTCCGATAATGGCGAGTTGCCGTTCCACTGCGCTTCTTGTTTTCTTGTCTTTCTGGTAAGCCTCAAAATCTTTTACCCCGGAAGTAAATTCTTCAATCAATAAAATTGCGCTGAGTATGTCAGACAAGTACTTTTTCCCTTTCTCCGTCATAGATAAGCACTTTATTTTTTTCAACGCTTGCTTTCAGGTAGGGATTTTCTATGGGCTGGTCTGTGAGTAAATCCACCCTTCGGTTGAATAGCTTTTCAATTTCAGTGAAGAAGTGCAACAACAAGTCTCCTTTTTCAATCGGGTCTTTTTCTTCTATTTCAACTTGAAGATCTATATCACTCGTGCCGGAGTCAAAATTGCCGGTTACAGACGAGCCAAAGGCATAGAGGCGCTTCACTTTATGTGCTTTGCACAAAGAAAGAAGGCCATCGTATCTCGCTCTTATCAACCCGGTGATTATCATTTCAATCAAAGCTAATACTTTACCCCTAACTTCCCTTTTGATTTGGTCGTTGCTCCCGAAAGGCTTTTCAGCAGAAAGGTTAACTTATTTTCAGTCATTTGCGTCTTTCTAAGCTAATAAAAATGAAGTGAACAATAATTTGTTCTATGATATTGAAAATGAGCTACTTAGCATAATCTATTAATGATTACTGATGAACAACCCCTTAAAAGTGTTCTTTTTTTTGGATGAAAGTGCAGGCATATTTGTAGCATCAAAAACCACATTTTATGAAAAGACTTCGCATACAGTTGATAGCAATGGTGTTGCTGTCTGTCATCTTGTTTGAATGCTCTAAAGCTTACTGTCAAACAAATAGCGTTACTCCTATTTCTCCTAAACCGCAGTCTGTATTCTTGCAGCAGGCACTGACTTTTAGATGGGATATACTGCCTAATGCTGTTGCTTACCACTTGCAAGTGAGCGAGGATAGCTCTTTTGTTACAACTATTTTTGACACTGCAACCCTTTTCACACCATTCTATACTGCCTTGAGTTTACCATCTGATACACAACTCTACTGGCGAGTACGCGCTTTTGATGGTTTAGTTTTTTCAAACTGGTCGGTTGTTTTCAGTCTTTATTTATTGACTCCACAAACATTGGGCAACATGCAACTGTGGGTACGCGCAGATAGCGGCACAGTTGGTGGAACATCTATAAGTCAGTGGCAAGATTTTAGCGGAAATAGCACTCAGTTAATTCAAAGCGATGCTACCAGAAAACCAACATGGGTTCCTCAGCAATTAAATGGGTTGCCTGCGCTTCGCTTTGACGGAAATGATTACCTCGATGGAGGGCAAAGTTTGGAGTTAGGTACGAATGACCAAACTATTTTGATTGTCTTTAATTCCTTTAATGCTAATGCAGAACAATTTCGGTTGATTCAAAAAAGAGGACACACCACATTCACTGACGGCTGGAGTCTCGCGCCAAGAGGATTTGAATGGAACTCCTCAGTAATTGAAGAAGGAGGGCAGCAAAGGGGATTTCAAAACGGTTGCTGCATGAATGACGGCAATTACAGAATCGTCTCCACAGTTTGGGATAATTCTGAAGCTATGTGGGATATGCATATTAACAGCAATATTCCTTCTACCACCGTGACCAATAGTGGTTCAGGTATCCTCAATGGCGCTGACATCACGCAAAATGGAAATAAAATAATGACCGTAGGCTGTTCATGGAATAGCTATAGTGATTTAGCATTCTTCCTGAATGGAAACATCGCTGAGATTATGGTGTATCATACCGCGCTTGACAGCACTGAAAGAAATTTAGCAGAACAATACCTGCGGTTTAAATATGCGCCTCCGGTAAATCTTGGAAGTAATTATCCGCGATATGGGTTCTGCGATCCGACTACTCTTTATGCGCAGACTCATTTTGTTTCCTACCAATGGTCAACCGGAGAGACGACTTCTTCCATACAAATCAACGGGAATGGAACCTATTCGGTGATTGCGACTGATATATTTGGCTTCACCAGTTATGATGAAGTTGTTGTTGATTTAATAAACCTCATGGAAGGGGATACGCTTTTCCTTTGCACAGGAGATTCTGTCATTTGGAATACGCAACTCAGTCAAGCCGACCATTCTTTCCAATGGCAAGATGGAAGCACAGATTCAAGTTTTACAATTACAAGTGCGGGTAATTATTGGGTTGTAGTCCAGGATACATATAACTGCTTCAATAGTGATAGTGTCACAGTAATCGTGAATCAATGCGGGCAAATTTGCGATGCTTCCTTTACTTACGCCAACTCACAAAATATCTATGCTTTCCATAACACCTCCACCGGAATCAATGTTTCCTATTCCTGGGATTTCGCTGAAGGTAATCCACCTTCCACCCAACAAAATCCAACGCACACCTTTTTAAGTCCCGGTACCTATAATGTATGTCTGAGTATTTTCGATACTTCCGGTTGCAGCGACACTACCTGCACCGCAATCATAGTTTCAGCTATTCAAAACCTCGTCTGGCCCGGTGATGCCAACGCTGATGGCATCGCCAACGTGTGGGATGTGCTTGCAATTGGTATTGGTTATGGCATTTCCAGTTCTGCAAGACCAAATGCGACAACTAACTGGGTTGGTCAGCCTGCAACTGACTGGCAGCTACAATTCATAAGCGGAGTAAATCTGAAACATGCAGATTGTAATGGCAATGCGCTCATTGATTCTTCTGATGTCGGAGTTATCGGATTAAACTACGGACTCACCCATCAAAAAGGCGGTGACCCCAACCACGCGATTGACCCTGATTTGTATTTTGCATTTCCGCAAGACTCTGCCAACACAGGCGATACGATTGTCGGCTCCATCTATCTTGGCACTTCTCCGAATCCAATCACGAATATTTACGGCATTGCGTTTTCTCTTCTCTACAATTCCAACATTATTGACAGCGGCAGCCTGCGCATTGATTTCACCGATTCATGGTTTACGCCAAACGCAAACAGGATTTCACTCACCAAAGATTTATTTCTCGCATCGAAAATGGACGCAGGCATTTCGCGCATTGACCACACGAATATTTCAGGCGCAGGAAAAATCGCTGACGTGAGTTTCGTGATTCAAGACAACATTGACGGCAAAGATTATTTCGTGCTGCCTCTTGAGATTCAGTTTGAAAATGTATTAGCGATTGATAAAGACGAAGCTGCGGTGAGCCTTTCTGCAAATGGTGATACGCTGTATGTGAAAGATGAAATCAGCAGCCTGTGGCAAATCAATCAACGCAACGATGTAAGGATTTTTCCAAACCCTGCAGCAAATCAGTTGTATGTTGTTGCAGATTTTTCCATAGCTGAATATCGCTTGCTTGATTTGGCAAGAAGAGACGTTATCAAACCTGTTTCTTCTATTCAAGCTACAAATACCGTAACGATAGATTTGTCAGCAGTTGAGCCGGGCGCCTATCTGATTCAGTTGAAGAACACAGGCAATTATTCTGTATGCAGAAAAATTGTTGTGATGAAGTAGTGACAGCATTACAGCTTGTCGTTCAAAAAATAAACGTATGCGCCCGCAAGCAGACCTTGCAACGTACCCCAAGCGACATCAATAACGGAAACATAGAGTGACCATCCTTTTACAAACGAGTAGTTCGTGAAATCGTAGGTGAAGTAAATCACGAAACCTGTGAATGCCCCGATTGCAAGTGAGATAACAAGGCGGTCGTCTAATTGCAAAGCAAGCAGGATGATGACGGATAAGCCGAGTGAGATGACGGCTTGCACAAGCAACCCGACAGGGAGGTTGAATATCACTTTCCCGCTTCTCAATTCGGCAAGGTAGCCAAGTTGCTCCGAGTACATTTTGGAGGCAAGAAAACCAATCCACAACATGTCCAGCAGGATAAACAACACGGCAGAGATTGCGGCAATCTTCAGAAACTTAAGCGTGAATAGAAATTCCATGATGACGATTTGCAGAAGAAACAAATCGAACCGGACAAAGTTTCAACTCAAAGCCGCTCCTTGATAAAATCAACCGAATATTTATAAGCTTTTTCAGTTGCTTCTTTATCAAACTGCGAGTTGCTGGGGTTGGCAAAAGCGTGGTCGGCATCAAAGGAAACGATGTCAAGGCGTTTGCCAGCCGCTTTCATGTTTGCGGCAAATTCTTTCACGATGTCTTGTGTAATCCATGCGTCTTTTGAGGCAAAGATGCCCAGCACATCGGCATGAAGTGTTTTTAGTTTCGGCACACTCGTTTCCGGCATTCCGTAATACACGATGCAGCCTGCTGTTTGCTCGTCACCGATTAGCGAAGCCTGCAACGACCAGCCACCGCCCAGGCACCAGCCTACTGTGAAAATGCGCGCAGTTTTGCCCGCATATTTTACTGCGCCACTGATAATCGCTTCAGCGCGTTTCGTGTCCAATGCGCCCATGAGTTTTCCGGCTTCCTCGCGGTTGTCGGTCACTTTGCCGTCATATAAATCAATGACGAGTACGTTTATATTTTTCAAATCCGTTTGAAATTGCGCTGCTTGTTTTTTCACCAAATCATTCAAGCCCCACCATTCATGAAACACAAACAAATAATTGTTTGTCGGCTTTTCTGCTTTGATTAAAAATGCTTTTGCCTCCTTCCCGTCATAAGTCTGAAAGGAAACCATTTCGCCTGCTCCGGTATAAGTGTATGCCGATGGCTCCTGATGTTCGTTGCGGAAGCTTTCTTCCTTTGCGAATGATGCAAATGCTTCTGTTGAATGGCAACTTGGCTTTTGCTGCGCTGATGTAAGTAAGTATGTCATAAGAATAGCGGTGAGGAGAAGTTGTTGTTTCATAATCAAAGAAATTTTTGAGCATCGAATTTACAAATTTCGATTGAGTCTCAGTTTGAATAAGCGTCATTCTGAGCGGAGTCATACGCAGCGAAGAATCTCATTTCTTTAGTATTGAGATGCTTCGTTGCACTCAGCATGACGAAACTGAAACAAAGCACAAATTTCATTGCTGCGCTTTCATTCATTAATTTTATTCCATCATGGAAATCACGATTGAAATTGTTTTGATTCTATCCGTACTCGCAATAAGCGGGTTGGGAATAATCGGCTGCATTGCGCCAGCGTTGCCCGGACCACCGGTTTCTTACGTTGCGCTTTTGATTTATCATTTTGCAAAAGGAGGCGAGGTGTTTAGTCTCACCTTTTTATTTGTGGCGTTATTCTTCGTAACAGCCGCAGCCGCAATGGATTATTTTCTCCCGATTTATACCACAAAAAAATTCGGGGGCACTAAGCAAGGCGTATGGGGCGGCATCATCGGTTTGGTGATAGGAATGTTTATTCCACCATGGGGAATTTTGATTGGACCACTTGTGGGCGCGGTGATTGGCGACCTTGTTGCAGGAAAGCAATTTGAAAGCGCATTAAAGGCGGGAATTGGTTCGTTCGTTGGATTTCTCCTTGCTACTTCTGCGAAACTCGCAGTATCAATTACGCTCACTATTTTTTTGATTATTGAAATTGTCCGTCAAAATATTTTTTAAACAACATTTCCGGCTTTGAAAAAATTGTTGACGGCAGACTTTGCCCTGCTCGCATTCATCATTCTTGTGGGAAGTATTTTGCGGCTGGTGCAATTTCCCGACATCCCGTTTATGTTTGATGAGTTGAGCGCTGTGAACCGGCTATCCTTTGATTCGTTAAGCGAGTTGCTGGAAAAAGGCGTGAAAAAAGACGGACACCCGGCAGGCGTGCAGGTATTTCTTTTTTATTGGTCAAAATTGTTTGGCATATCGGAGGCAGCGATAAAGCTGCCGTTTATTTTTTGCGGGATAGCAAGCATCCCGCTTATCTATCTTCTTGGAAAAAAATGGTTCAGCGGCACAACAGGGTTACTGGCAGCAGCCTGCCTTGCAACGCTGCAATTTCCTGTTCTGTACAGCGACATTGCCCGCCCTTATATGAGCGGAATGTTTTCTCAATTGTAATGGCATTATGCTGGACAAATTATTTATTTGCTGAAAAAAGAAAACTGTTGAACCTCGCTGGCTTTGCAGTATGCGCTGCTCTTTGCGCATACAATCATTATTTCAGCTTGTTCTTTGCAGCGATTGTTGGCGCCAGCGGATTTCTTTTTTTGACAAAAGAAAAGCGAAATGCCTACCTGTTGGGGTGCGCTTTTTCTATTCTGCTTTTCTTGCCGCATCTTGGCTTATTTCTATTTCAATATGAAACAGGCGGATTAGACTGGCTGGGGAAACCCAAGAATAATTTCCCCACGGAGTTTCTTGCATATATTTTTCATTACTCACCGCTTGTGATTACCGCTGTAACGCTGTTTTTTTTGCTGGGCATGATACAGGGCAGACAAGCGCTCCTTGAAAAAAATAAATTCAGAGCGCTTTGTCTGTTTTGGTTTTTGCTGCCATTTTTTGTCGGCTTTTATTATTCTGTGAACGTGAAGCCGGTGCTTCAATTTTCTGTGTTAATTTTTTCACTACCCTTTCTGCTGCTGTTTCTTTTCTCCTTTTATGAAAAATCATCGGCTGCTTTTAAAACGTGTTTAATTCTTGTGTTGCTTGGAATCAATACCGCGACTTTGATTTTCAGCAGGCAGCATTACCAGGTCTTCAGCAAGCAACCTGTTGAGCAATTTGCCCTTCAATCCATTGCTGTCGCAAAAAGTGAAATTGACACAGATTCCACTACAATTATTTTAAACACAGACAGCAACTACCTGAATTATTATTTCAGGAAACATCATTTCAAACCGGCTTACTACAACAGCTATCACAAAAAGCCTACGCTTAGTGAGTTCAATACGTTGTTATCTTCTTTAAATACAAACTCTGTTTTACTTGGAGGCGCATCATTGGAACAGTTAAATATTGCCGCTCAATATTTTCCCTATCAACTGCATCGCGATTTCGGTTACACCTATTCCCTTTACCATCTTTCAAAACAAGAGTCGCCCCTTCTGTTTTCTGATGCAGTTTTATTTAAAACAACTTATGGAGCTGACGATGCCTGCTGCTGGAGTTTTGAAGGAGACGCGCTGCAATCAGGGGGCGTACTACAACTTGATGCAGGCAAAGAGTGGGGTCCAACTTTCAGCGCACAACTTGAAAATCTTTTTCCCAACAACAACAGGATGCATATCGTGGATATGTCGTTTTCAGTAAAGCGCGAATTTGCGCAGAGCGAAGGCATGCTTGTATTTGAGGGCAGCAAAGACGGAGAACTTTACGAATGGCGGGCGCACGGTGTATCTGCTTTTTCTGAGACAGATTCTGCTGTATGGCAGAAGGTATATTTTCCTGTTCGCCTTGCAGATTTTATCCATTCAAAGAAAGAATTGGAAAACATGCGCGTGAAAATTTATTACTGGAATAAAGGGAAGGAGAAAATATTCCTGAAAAATTTTGAAATACGCGTATGGGAAGATAACCCTTGGGTGTATGGACTTTTCGGAAGGTTAGATTGACGAATTTCCGATTACAGCTTAAACGATACGCCTATCGTGGTGAATCCCATCGGGGGTGCTCCAAATTCAAACATCAGCGCTACAGGCTCAACAAAATACCATCTGAGTCCCATGATTGCTCCTGCCCGTCCCCTGCCGTTGTGCCCGTTTTTTTGGTAGCAGGCATGCGTTGAAATTTCACCGCCAACATAAAGTGAGAAATAGAGGTCAAGGATGTCTGCCTTCAAATCTTTGCTTACTTTATCATCGGTGAGTTGCCACCAATGAAAATTCCCTCTGGCACCAAAATTAAATGCAGCGCCATCGCCAATGAAAACACCAAAGTAGGGACCTACACTTGCATAATCATGAGGAGAAAAATCTGCATAAAATACAAGGGGAATACTGAATTGGTCGCATGAATTAGGATAGTATCCGTAATTCCCAAAGCTGATTCCCGGGCTAAGCGCAATATCACCTTTTTAATGTGCTTGAGCGGAAGTTTCTGAATTAATAAGTACAATGTTCAAAAACAGGAACAATGAAAATATTTTTCCGCGCATAGATTTCAAATTTAGCAGCAAATCTAAGTTCACTTGCGCACAAAGCCCAACCGTTCTTCCAGCGATTGCGGAAGTTTTGGAAGTTTATTTCGCTCAATCAAAAACGTGCTGAGTTCAGCGATTTCGCCAAACACATAATGGCGGTCGAGCGCGCCTTTCAGATATTCTTTGCCGCTGCTGCCGCCCGTGCCGATGCGCGTGCCTATGATGCGATGCACCATGTTCATGTGGCGGTAGCGCCATGCTGCAAGCAGTTCGTCAATATCAAGCAGCGTTGTTAAAAGTTGATACGGCTGTTGCAGCAAAGGATAGTCGCGATAAAGCATGATGAACAGAGCAGACCTGCTTGCCTTTGCACTTAGTTTGCGTGAAGCGTCACGCTGCTTGCTGAGAAAAACTTCATCGAAAGCGTTGAGGTTATCGCCCTCTTCTTTCACTAAACTGCTTTTATAGATTGCGCGATAATCTTCCCAGAAAAAATGGTGCTCCGAATTTTTTAAATCATTTTCCTCTTCCCAAAAAATTGCGTCATCAAAAAATGGCATCCGTTCCAGCCATTCATTGATGAAATCCAACAGCGAACGCTCTTTCTCCGCCTGCACAATTTTATCCATGTCTTCCGGTTTCAATTGCGAAACATAATAGTTGCCTGCATGACGGTTTTGCATTTTCAATCCCAGTAATGCTTCGAGCATTTTAAATTGAATGCTCTGAAAGCCCGAAGCGGGACGCAGCATGTTTCTGAAATCAAGAAAATCAAGCGGAGTCATCGTTTCCATCACGGTGATTTGGTCAACTGCGATGCGCAGGATGGCGACCACGCGCTTCATCCGATGCACCGCAATTTGCATTCCGGGCGAATTATCATTGATAGGGTTGCGGAAAATTTCGCGCACTGAATCTAATTCGTGCATGATTTGTTTAAACCACAGTTCATACGTTTGGTGGATGATGATAAAAAGCATTTCATCATGCGCGGGCGTTTCTTGTTTTGCGCTTTCAGGAAACTGCGCGTTCAGAATTTTATCAAGTTGCAGGTAAGTGGAATAATACATTTTTGACATGAGCGTTCTTGCGTTTTTTGATTCTGTTCGCGCTAAAATTATAGTAACCAAAGCACTTATTTTTGTTCAACCCTTCAGGAAAATCTCATCGTGGCAAAGAAGAAAAATCCAACCATCACGCATAATCCGATTGACAAAGACAAGGTGACGGAAAATCCGCACACGCTGCCTTATGCGCATACGGTGGGCGGTGCGGTGATTAAGCCTGTTGATAAAAAAGGCATGGTCGGCAGTTCGCTTGCTGCGGTGGAAGAGCAAGCGGAGATGCAACTCAATCAGGTGCGCGAGCAGTTGGAAACGCTGCTGAGACGCGCAAAAGAAATTAAAGACCGCGTGGCATTTTCTCAGCGGGTTTATGAAGCGGATATCAATTTCGTTCCTGTGGTAGGCGAAACCTATCACATGTATGAAAAGAATGACGGTACTTATATTTTATCGTTGGTTGCGCCCTGGGAATGGAAAAAAATTCCGTTTAAAAATTTTACCGGCTCTGTGAAATTACTTGCTGACAGAACGTGGTATCCGGTGAACAACAAGCGGAAGTGAAACAAAAGCATCTCCAATTGATTTTTCCTGCGCAAAGCGATCTCTCTGAAAAAATTTACCTCACGGGATTGCTGTTGCTTGCCGTTGCGCTGCCGTTTTCAAATTTTCTGATGAGCGTTGCGCAGTTTGTTCTTGTTGCAGCGTGGCTCCTGCACGGAAATTACAATAGCGGCTTTTCGCGCTTACTTGATAACAAATCTGCTCTTTTGTTCATCGTGTTTTATTGTTTGCATCTCATCGGGTTGCTGTACACCGTTGATTTTCCAGCGGGGTTAAATGACCTGCGCATCAAATTGCCGCTGCTCCTGCTTCCCTTTGTCATGGTGACTTTGCCGGATATTCCGGGCAACATGCTCAGAAAGATTTTGCTTGCGTTTGTTGCGGGCGTGTTGTTGCAAACGATTATGATTTCATTCAATAGCGGATGGATTTTCATTTCGCCTATCCGCTTCAGCATGATGGTTTCCATTTCCATTTTCATTCTGCTGCAAGAAAGTTTTTTGGCAGACGAACAATGGAAAAAAATCAGCGCTGTTGTTTTAGCAATCTGGTTTGCTTTTTTTCTTGTTCAATTTCCGTATGACACCGGCATTGTAACTTTTGCCTGCGGGCTTTTTGTTTTTTCATTTTTAAAAGTGGTTCAATCGAAAAGCAATCAACTGAAGTTGCTGTTTCTTTTTGCAATCGTTGCGCTTGCCGCCTCTGCAGTTTTTTTTATTTATGAAGGTGTAAAAGATTTTCAGGGCGATGCGGAAATGAAGCCGGCAACTGAGGTATTTACTTCCAAAGGTGAAAAGTATGTTGGTTATCCTGAAAGAAAAGAAATTGAAAACGGGAATTATGTGTGGCGTGATATTGTATGGACAGAATTGGAAAACGCCTGGAATCAGCGCAGCACGCTTGCGTTCAAGGGGAATGACAGCACCGGGCAACCGTTGCATGTAACGCTTATCCGGTTTCTCACTTCAAAAGAAATGAAAAAAGATGCAGAGGCAATCAGCAAACTTTCAATGGAAGAAATTCATGCGATTGAAAAAGGCGTTGCAAACATTCGATACATGGATGGACTGAACCTTAGCGACCGCTTGTATGAAACGATGTGGTCGCTGTATCACTATCAAATCGGAAATAATCCGCAGGGCAGTTCGGTGACACAGCGTTTTGAATTTTGGAAAGCGGGATGGAGCGCTTTTTTGCAATCACCATTTTTTGGCTACGGAACAGGCTCAGTGCGTTCGGTGATAAATCAGCAGTATGAAAAAATGAACTCTGTGCTTGAAAAAGATTTTCGTTTGAAAACGCACAATCAATATCTTGCAACCGCAGTCGCGCTCGGAAGTGTCGGGTTAATTTGTTTGCTGCTCGCATTTCTCTTTCCGGTTTTCTATGCTCCGTCTGTAACTTATTCTCTTGCGTTGGTTTTTCTTGTGATAACATTGGCAGCTATGCTGGTAGAAGATACGTTGGAAACGCAGGCAGGCGTAACGCTTGTTGCATTTTTTGTTGCCTTGCTGTTGTTGCCGCGCGCTGTCTCGCTTTCATCTGTGGAAGAATCAGAACAGGATTTGATGGAATAACAGCTTGATAACAACCACTCAGAATACGCGCATGAAAATTCTGCAAATCTGCAACAAGCCCCCGTTCCCCGCAGTTGACGGGGGCGCGATTGCGATGGGCAGCATGACGCGCAGTATGGTGATGAATAGCTATGACGTCACCGTGTTGAACATGGTTTCCTATAAGCATCATGCAACAGAAAATGATTGGCAGGACGAGTTGAAGCAATACTGCAAACTGCATTTTGCATCCGTTGATTTACGACTGAAACCGCACAAAGCATTTTTAAATCTGTTCACTTCGCGCTCGTATCATGCGGAGCGCTTTTATTCGGAAGCAGTAGCGCAGAAGCTGATTGCAATTCTGAAATCTGAAAAGTTTGATGTCATTCAATTAGAAACAATTTTCCCATTCGTTTATCATGCAGTTATCCGCAAATATTCGGAAGCAAAAATTATTTTGCGCCTGCACAACATGGAGCATGAAGTGTGGGAAAGCACAGCGAACGCTGAAAAGCATCCACTGAAAAAATGGTATCTCGCACTGCTTGCAAAACGCCTGAAGCAATTTGAATTGGAAGCATTCAGTAAAGCGGACGGGATTATTACAATATCTTCAGCCGATTATACGAAAGTGCAGTCGCTGAATCTCTCAATACCTGTTGCCAATATTCCGCTGGGAGTTGATTTGCAGCAGTATCCTATTGCGCAAACAAAATCAGAATCTGCCGTGTCGCTGTTTCATTTAGGCGCGATGGATTGGATTCCGAATCAGCAGGGCATGAGTTGGTTTTTAGATACCGCATGGAAGAAGCTGCGCGGGCAATTTCCGCAATTGCATTTTTATATTGCCGGAAGAAAAATGCCGGAAAAATTTTTCAAAATGCAGGATGCGCAACTGCATGTGGCGGGCACGGTGGACAGCCAGTTTCTGTTTATGCAATCAAAAAACATCATGGTGGTTCCGTTGCTCTCGGGCAGCGGCATTCGCGTGAAAATCATTGAGGGCATGGCGCTGGGCAAGGCAGTTGTCACTACTTCAATTGGCGCAGCGGGAATTGATTGCGCGGATGGCGAAAATATTTTGATTGCAAATACGCCTGACGAGTTTGTGCAGAGAATTTCGGCTTGCGTCAATACCACTTCAATTGTAGAGCGAACAGGAAACAATGCAAGAAGGTTGGTTGAAGAGAAGTATGCAATCGCTGTTACTTCCAATCAACTTGAGGATTTTCTTTCGCAACTGAGGTGATGCACATAAGCGAGCGAAATCCAAAACACAGCCATGATTTTTTCGAGCGTAGTGAAGTCTTCGATGATTCCAAGCAAAATGAAATTCAGAAACAACAGTATTCCAAAAACAAAATGCGGTGAACCACGCAAACGGATAACAGCAACAAGAAAAGAGATAAATAAAAAGATGCCGCTGATAAATCCAAATATGCCCATTTCAGAAAGCCAACCCAGATAAATTTGGTGCGAGTTCATTTTCACGCAACTCAAATTTGTTTCTTCAACGCCCGCAAATTCTTTGTACCAGAAATAAATTTCAGGATAGGTATTTAGTCCAGCGCCAACCACCGGATGCGCTTTGAAAATTTCGCGCGCCACTTTCCAGCGGTTGCTGCGCTCGATATTCGACTCATTTTTCTCCCACACGAAAATGGATTGTATTTGAACGAATAGCGAGTTGTGGTCATCGGGGGCGTCCCACGCGCGCGTACGGTCGCGCTTTGTGTCAATGTGATGATAAGCGATACTTCCTGCTATCATGATAACAACTGCCGAAGCAATCATTCCAATCCTGATTTTTTTAAAACGATAAAAGACAAAAACAAAAATAGAGAGTAAAAGCATTACCCAGTAAATGCGGGAGTAAGAAATTGCAGTGACAAACGCAAAAAGTAGCACAAAGGTGAGATGGAGTTTGCTTCGTGTTTTTTCCAACAATTGATTTATAGCGTAAAGAAAAACAGGAAATCCGATTGCAATGAGCAGTGTGTGTCCCGGCACAAACGGCAGAGACATTTCGTAACTGTGCTTGCGGTGAATTCCCATATTGAAATAGCGAAACAACGTGTAAAGCAGCAATGCGCTATATCCAACCAACAGCGCCTGCCAGATAATTTGCCAATGTGATTTTTTGAGTTGTAAAAAGCGGAAAGCGAAATAGAATGTTATCACATATGTGGTAAGAACGGAAAATGATTTAATGGAAGTTATCGGAAGAACGGAGGATACAACCGACATCCCGGCTACAGCAATGAATAGCAATACAGCAAAATCAGTGAACAAAAATCGGAACTCGTTTCTGAAAAAAAGTAAGCCTGCTAAAATGAGCGCGACTGTTGCTGGCGCAAGCAACTCCAAAGGAAATTGCAGTCGCATTGTTTTTGAAATAGGTAATTCAATTGAGAGCGGCAAAAACAAAACTGAAAGCAGAAGCAGAAAAAATGCTGAGGATTTTAGTTTGTGCCCCTTTCCTTTAAAATCATTTAGCGGAGATTGGAGAATGGCAGAGGGCAGTTTCATTTATTTTTTCAAAATGAAGTTGACCGCATCGCAGCGCTTCAAGTCGGAACTCAGTGTAAGCGTCCGCTCTTTATTTCCATCGTTGAAAAAAATCACAGCCGTATTGGGCGGGGATGTGCCGAGATTTTCAGCATAGAGTACAAGGGTATTTTTTTTATCCGGCACAAGCGCGAGCGTTATTTTTTTCTTTTCCTTTGTCACTAAATGGTTTTCCAAAATCCACTCTCCGTTCAGGCTGAGTGAAATGGTGTCCCCGTCAATATTTTCATCATCCCATACATAAATATCCAACTGTAGCGATTGCACTTCTACGGGTTCCTGAAAGCGCACGGGGCGTTCATTTAGCGATTTTGTTATGGGAGCATTCATCGCTGCTTTTTCAAAAGTTTTCACATCTTCACCATGCGCTGACGGGGGAGTGGAAATCACAACCTGCCCATCCTTGCTGCCGGTTATCATCATTTGTCCTGCGCTACCCAAAGCGGTGATAGATTGTTGCAACCCCTCGGCCTGAAATAACTTGTTTGAAACCCAGTCCCAAATCTGCATATTGCCTGCTTCCGTAGTGAACAACACATTTTTTTCTTCCGGCAAAAGCAGCAACTGCATCGCTGTTGAGAATGGGATATTCGTTTCATTCTTTTTATGAAAGGCAGCATCCTTCAGTTCAAATAGCTGTGCGGTTCCATCTGCGCATACAGCGCAAAGCTGATTTGCGCTGCTTTCAATAAACCTCAAACCTGCGCATGTGGTTGTTTGTGTGATGACCTTGCCATCAGCCGCATTCAGCAGCAATACTGTATTTCCCGACCCTATCGCAAAATAATTTCCGCTATTCACTAATGCGCCACAGGAGATTGCAAACTCTGATTGATAAAAACTTACAGAGGTATTCAAATCGGATACCGCAGCTTTATAAACGGTATTCCCGCTAGTATAAATCAGGAATTTGTTATCTCTGGTGAATGAAAGCGAGGCGCTGGGGTAGCCTAAAAAGAGTTCACTCGTTTTCTCTCCGGTTTCAAAATCCCAAAGAAAAATTTTGCTGTCCAGTGCAGATGTTGCGAAATATTTACTGCCGCCCGACACCGCCATTCGGATAAAGCCCGGATTGTGCGCACGCAAAATTTTTGAGATTGACCCATCTGCTTTCCTCCAGGAAAAAACATATCCTTCCGTATCTGCGGCAAGAACGGTTTGGTTGTCGCTGCTGACAAAGGCATGTACAATCCTTTTTGATAAGGGAGATTGAAATGTCTGCGCGCGAGCGCTCTCCTGCACCCCGGCAAGCAGAAAAAAAGAAAAGCAGAAAAAGAGAGAAGACAACTTCATTCAGGGCAATATTCGCTGATTAAATCCTCTGCTCCAGTAGAACCCATCTTGGCGGCAATCTTCCAATCCCTGCAAGCGCCTTCCATGTCGCGCAGGTTCATCTTTGCAATGCCGCGCTCTGAAAACCAGTTGCTCTCATTGGCGTTCATGAAAATTGCACGGTTGAAATCAATCAGCGCGGCTTTATGGTCGCGTTCCATTGCGTGGCAATAGCCTCTTTTGAAAATTGCTTCGGCATTCGTTGAGTCGGTCTGAATTATTTTACTCAAATCAGCAATCGCGCCCGCATAGTTTTCCAGTTCGATTTTTTGCAACGCCTTATCATACAAGGCTTTTTGTGAAAAAGCGGAGAATTGGAAGCACAGGAACAGCAAAAGGAAAAGAGGATGTTTCATAAAAGATTAATTTTCAACGCTAATTTATGGTTTATCTGAATTACCAAAACATTTCACCACTCCATTTCGTTTATTAATAAGCATGGATAAGACCCACAAAGACGAACTTGCTGTTTACAAATGGATAGTAGCTATTCTCGCCATTGCCGCCCTTATACAGGTTATCCTGATGTTCCTGAAATAAGTATCACCGCCTGAAATATTCAGGTCAGTGGAATTGTCACCAATTATTATTTTCAATTCCTGCTTTTTATTTATTTCCTGCCTGCAACCTTCCTTTCCCTCCTCCGTACAAAACCAGCGAGGCTGATTGATTTAACTATTTATTTTTTAACTATTAAAAAAAGAGGAGGAATGTTCTATGAGTAAGCAGACTGTTATGATTTTAGCTGTATTGGTGATCGGGGCGACCGGTTTTGTAGGTTTCAAATTTGCAGAACCTGAAAAAGTATCTCACGAAGTGGAATACAAGGTAGATTGCGCCTCGTGCGATGTTTATTTCCGCAATGACAAAGGCGAAAGCCAGGAAATTGTGGGCGTGAACAACGGGTGGAGTACAAAGTACACCGCTCCCAATGGGCACTTCGCCTACGTAGCCGCTACAAGCGACCGTGGCGAAGCAGTGAAAGTGACCATCATTCAAGATGGGCAGCCGACAGAAACCGGCATGAGTTCAACTCCAAAGGTTTCAGCGCGCGCAGGCGTTATCTTGAACTAAGCGTTTAACACACTTAAAAAAAGAAAAGGCATCCCATACTTGGGGTGCCTTTTTTATTTCAAGCATTTTGGAGAGTTTATGCATCATCTTAGCGGATACAGTTGGAGAATAAAAAATTTCTTTTTATTTAAGGAGAAAGTTAAAAATTAATGCGCTCACTATAAGTTGTTTAATTAAGGACAACTACTATGAGACAAAGTTCATAACTGCCTCTGTCTTTTCTTCTATCAGTTTTTATTTTGCTGAAAAGAGTTACCCCTGCAGCCCAATCTTTCTCCTTACCAAATCTTCCTTTTTCTCGGAGGATATTTTCTTATCCTGCTGCTGATTTCAAGAATCACCGGCAAGGGCGCGGGAGCGAAAGGATTTTTTATCGGTGAAAAAAAATCACCGTGGTATGCAGTGGCATTCGGCATGATTGGCGATTCACTGTCGGGCGTTACGTTCATTTCAGTTCCCGGCTCGGTAGGCGCGTCCAACTTTTCTTATTTGCAATTGGTGTTCGGCTATTTGTTTGGCTACCTCGTGATTTCTGAAATTCTATTGCCGCTATATTATCGCCTGAATCTCACTTCCATTTATTCTTATCTCAGCCAGCGTTTTGGGGCATGGTCGGAAAAAACAGGCTCCTTTTATTTTATCCTCTCGCGCACGTTAGGCGCAGCAGCGCGGCTCTATCTCGCGGCAGGCGTGATGCAGATTTTTGTGTTTGATTTTTTCGGCATTCCGTTTTGGCTTTCGGTGCTGCTGATTATCGTGCTGATGCTTGCATACACGTATCAGGGCGGCATTAAAACCCTCGTGTGGACGGATACGTTTCAGTCGTTCGCGCTACTTTCGGGAGTAATTCTTTCCATCGGTTTTATCGCAACTCAGCTTGACTTGGGATTAACCGATTTGATTTCAACAGTGAAGCAAAGCGAATTATCAAAAACATTCTTTTGGGATTGGCAGCTGAAATCGTTTTTTCCAAAACAATTTTTCGGAGGAATGTTTATCGCCATTGCCATGACGGGGCTTGACCAAAACATGATGCAGAAAAACCTGAGTTGCAAAACGCTTGCAGACGCACAGAAAAACATCCGCTGGTTTAGCATCGTGGTGGTGATTGTAAATATTTTCTTCTTGTCGCTGGGCGTGTTGCTCTACACGTATGCAAATTCAAGGGGAATCGAAATTCCAAAAAAGACCGATGATTTATTTCCGCTGCTCGCCTTGCAGCATCTCGGAACAGTGGCAGGATTATTTTTCATCATCGGACTAACTGCGGCAACATTTTCCAGCGCGGATTCCGTGCTTACCACGCTCACGACTTCGTTTTACATTGATTTCCTTCATGCTGATTCCGACACAACAATTTCAGAGCAAAAGAAAACGCAACTGCGTCATGGCATCATGCTCGCGTTTGCCGCAATTCTGCTGCTGGTGATTATGATTTTCAAATTATTAAACGACCAGGCGATTATTGACACCGTGCTGAAAGTGGCGGGCTACACGTATGGACCCCTGCTGGGATTATATTCCTTCGGGCTATTTACAAAGCGCACCGTGCGCGACCAACTCGTTCCTTTGGTTTGCGTCATAGCGCCAGTTATCTGTTATATGCTCGACATAAATTCAAAAGAATACATGAACGGTTATGTTTTCGGAAATGAAATTTTAATCGCAAACGGATTCCTTACGTATATGGGATTATGGATTATCTCACACAAAAATTCAAATCATGGTAAAACATACTAAACCACAAATAGAGCATCGCGAAAAAAGCTGGACAACCGAATTGAAGGCGCAATCATCGTGGCAAATCTTCAAAGTGATGTCTGAATTTGTAGAAGGATTTGAGAAGATGAATAAGATAGGCCCATGCATTTCGGTATTTGGCTCAGCGCGTACACAGCCGGGCGACAAGTATTATGAGATGTCGGTGGAGCTTGCAAAAAAATTGTCGGATGAAGGTTATGGCATCATCACTGGTGGAGGTCCCGGTATCATGGAGGGCGCAAACAAAGGCGCGTTTGAAAACGGAGGAAAGTCTGTCGGATTGAATATTGACCTGCCCTTTGAGCAGGAGCACAATGAATATATAGATCCTGACAAGTTGATTACGTTCAAATATTTTTTCAGTCGCAAGGTGATGTTTGTGAAATATGCGCAGGCGTTTGTCTTGTTTCCCGGAGGCTTTGGCACGATGGATGAATTTTTTGAATGCCTCACGCTGATTCAAACGCGTAAGATTGACCGCTTCCCGATTATTTGCATCGGAAAAGATTATTGGGAAGGACTGCTTGCATGGATGAGCGGCACGATGTTTAAAAAATTTCACAACATCCACGAAGAAGATTTGCAACTCATCTCCTTAGTAGATACGGTGGATGAAACTATCGTATTGATTCGCGAATATTACAAAACGGAGCATCCGCTGAAGCCGAATTTCTGACGGCTGAATCTGGTAGTATTCTTTTCTAGGATAGATCAATCATTTTCTCCAACCATTTCCAGTGCAAATAGCTCCCCGGAGTATTGGCGCTTAACTTCCTGCTCTTGCTCAAAATATTCAGCGCACGCAGTTGCTTATCCGACATCCCGGCATCCTGATTTCTTTTAATCGCTATCAGTTTTAATAGCGAGGGAAGAAAGTTCTGGTCGTCATGCAGTTGGCGCTTTGAATCTGAAATCAACTTTTCCGCCTCGTTATATCTTTCCAAGGTCAGCAGAAGTTTTACCTTCATTGCCATCATCGGGCGGCTGAAATAATTTTTGTTCGTTTTTTTCAGAGCTGCTATGTGTTCATCCGCTTTCTTCAGCAGAAGCAAAGGATTATATCCCGATGGCTGCGGAAACATCGAAACGTGGATGTTTGCAATCTCCGCATATGCATTGCCTGACTGTTCGTGTCTTTTGTTTTCGATGAGAAATTTCAAATATTCCTGCGCAACCTTTAGCGCTTCTTTATAGCGGCTTGCCGCCACCAGCATGTGCAGGATGTTGGTAAACAGGATTTCATTCTTCATCCTGTTCATAGGCGATTGCGGCTGCATGACGCTCGCATAAAGTTGCGAGATTTCATCGGCAGCTTCGGCAAACCGAAGCGCGTTGTAATAACACATCGCCTGCAACTCCATCAGGCGGTAGCGTTGTGTCACCTGCCCGTTTGCGGTGTAATGCACTACAGGCATTTCGGGATATCGCTGCATGATTTTTTTCGCAACACCAATGTGGCGATTGGTAACATTGGTTTTATCCAAGTATTCGGTTCCGCCCGCGCCCACTTTGTAATACCCTGCCACGAAATTGTAGATCAGTTTGAAACGCGGGAATTTTTTGTGCTGGCGGTCAAGTTTCGCCATGCGTCTGAACAGCGGCTCCGCAGCTTTGATGCCTTGTTTGAAATTCACCTCGTAAATCTGTCGCGTCAGGTTCTTCGCTTCCATCATGTCAGCATACAGCGTTATTGCTTCTGCAAATTCTTGGTGCAGTTCTTTGCTGCCTTCCAGCTTGTTCAGCGATTGGCGCGCCTGTATCAGCAGGTCTATCGTTTCAGGAAGGATTTCAAAAATGTTTTTGTTTCGGCAGTTCTTTTCACTGGTAACGAGCATTTTTTCCGCATCGGCAAATTTGCCGTTTGCAATCAATGATTTTGCTTCCATCAGCGCTTTCTCCTCTGCGGTCAATGTTGTCATTCGCGGCTCATCCTGCTCATGGAGGTGGTCTTCAATTTTTTTTCGCAGCTTGTAAAAACGGTTTTCATAGACCGTGTAATTCCTGTCACCGGCTTTTGCGCCATAAACATGCTGCACTGCATGGCACATATTCAGTTTTTCGCTGCGTTGTGTCGTTAGAAACTGTAGCAGCTTCAGCGCTTTGGGCGCATCACGGAAATGGCTGCGCAACGAATCAAGTTTCTCTTTCGGAAATTTTTGCAGTTGAAGGTGAAAAGAAGAGGGCATAAACTATTTATGAGTTCATAATAATAATCAAAATCTCCCTCCTTCCTAAAGGAGATTACCCTTTACTTAACAAACTGTTAATGTCAACTTGCCTTTTTTTGGCAAAGTGTGAAATAAACTCAGGATAGCGGCATCTATTTTTACGGCAGAAATTATTTAATAAAAACGCTTTCTTCCGGGCAGTTCTGAAAAAATGATAATGCCCGGACTCCCCTCTCCAAAGGAGAAGGGAGGGTTTACCTGCCGAAGTTTCAACGAAGGCAGGGGTGAGTCTTAAATTTTTATTATTATGAAAAAACTTTCCATTTCCCTTTCGCTCGTTGCGTATGCAATTTTCGCTGCCGCCCAAATCAATCTCACCGACAGTCTCATGGCGCATCTGCCGCTGAACAGTAACGGCAATGACTTGAGTGGTAACAATAACCACGCGACTGTTTCCGTCAATGGAGTTTACGGAACGCTGGACAGGTTGAGTGTAGCCAACAACGCCATGTTGTTCAATGGCGCGATTGAAAACGGAATGCTTGATTTTGGAACGCCATTGCTGAATGGAAAAACCGAGTTCAGCATGAGCTTCTGGTTTAACCCCGCATCGCTCAACAATGGAATGAGCCTCGTGGGGCAGGATAATATTCTGGAAACAGGATTTTATACGAGCGCAACAAGGATAGTTGTCTGGCATCCTTTGAGCACCAGCGTGAATGTAAACCTTTCACAGGGCGAGGGCGTATGGCAACATCTTGCCGTCACCACAAGCGCAACACAAATGAACATTTATCTGAATGGCGCATTGGTGAATACATTGAATGGAAACTATACACTTGGTGTGAATGCCACGAATACACGAATAGGCGGCAACGTGGTGAACACGAGCAATAACTCTTGGTTTCGCGGCAGCATTGATGAAGTGCGGTTTTATAATCGGGTATTAACACAGGACGAAATCAATTTTCTCAGCAGCAGCCTCAGTCTTACTTATTCCATCGGCAATTTGTCTTCGACTGATTTTTGCGCAGGCGCGTCCTTCAATATTCCTTTTACAGTGATTGGCGCAAATATTCAATCAACGAATGTGTTTACCGCGCAACTCAGCGATGCCAATGGAGATTTTTCCAACGCGACTTCCATCGGCACGTTGCAATCAACCACAAGCGGAACTATTTCCGCCACGCTACTTGCAAACATTCCCAACGGCACAGGCTACAAACTGCGCATCGTAAGTTCAGAACCGCAGGCAATTGGGACAACATCTTCCGCAACGCTCACAATTCAAAATCCACGCGATGGATTTTCCACGCTGTCGCGCGACAGAATGGAGTGGCTGAAATTTGACGCGAACACGGCTGACTCATCCGGTTCAGGCAATCACGCAACTGCGGTCGGGGGTACTTCATATATTTCGGACAGGTTTGGAAATTCTGTAAACGCAATCCAACTCAACGGAACCAACGGACACGTCACGCTGCCAGCCGGAGTTTGGTTCAACGGGGCATTTGCCGTAAGCGCGTGGATTAATCCCACTACTTATGCCAATTGGAGCCGCGTGATTGATTTTGCAAACGGTGCGCCCGGTGACAATGTGGTGTTTGCCATCACCAACGGCACATCAGGAAACCTGCATGGCGATATTCGCATCGGCACGGGTTCCGCCAATGCAATCGCATCAACGTCTAAACCATCCCTGAACGCATGGAGTCATGTGCTGTTACAGTATGACGGCACAAATGCAAAAATTTACCTGAACGGTGCGCTGGCTGGCTCGGCAGCGATTTCAGCGCCACGGCTCGTTTCTCGCATCAATAATTATATCGGACGCAGCGCTTTTGGAACTGATGCTTACGCGAATTGCGCTTTTGATGATTTCATGATTTTTTCACGCGCATTGACGGAAGATGAAATTCAAACGCTCGCCAATGACGGAATTATTTTCGCCAACAACACGCCCTGCGCGGGAAATTTTCTGCAACTCAGCGCGCCAGCAATTCCCAACGCTGCTTATAGTTGGAGCGGACCGAATGGTTTTTCTTCCAATCAAAGACAAAACGTAATTCCGAATGTCACCACAGCTAATTCAGGAAATTATTCCTTGACGATTACTCAAAGCGGATGCGCAGCTTTTTCACAGACAAAAAATATCACGATTAATAATGCAAGCAATCAAGTGATAGTCAGCTCTTCGGGATTGCCTGCGGTAACAAATTTGGATGCTGCGGAAAATACGCTCACCGGAACGCCATCGGGCGGCTACTTCACTGGCAACGGCATGGAAGTGAATGTATTCAATCCGTTCGTTGCCGGACTTGGAACACATATTATATTGTATAACGTCCCACATAGCAGCGGCTGCCTCACCACGATTGCCGACACCGTTATAGTTTATGATTCATACAATATGCAAAACGGGACAGTGACTGCCTGCAATGGCGGCTTCTATGACAGTGGTGGAAGAAACGCGAGTTACAGCGTGAATGAAAACTTCACGCAAACCTTTTGCAGCGACAATGGAGAGAAGTTGAAGTTCACTTTCTCATGGCTCAGTCTCGGCACGGGCGACACGCTGTGGGCGTATGACGGAAATACCACAAGCGCTAATCTGCTCGGCATGTACATTCCATTTTCAACGCCCGATGTGATTTGGTCATCGGGAACATGCATCACCTTCCGTTTTAAAAGCAACGCGAGCGCGCAAACTTCCGGTTGGATTGCCACGTTTGAATGTTCTCAAAATCCGGAGGTTGCTAAAACCATTTCATTGAATGCAGGCATCAACGTAACATGCGATGCCGTTATCCGCGACCCGGCTGGCACGGGCAACTACGGTTACGGAAACAACACGCAAACGCTAAAATCACGCAATGGCGAGCGGCTGCGTTTGGATTTTTTCGAATTCAATATCAACTTCAACAATGGCGGTCACTGGCTGAATATTTATGACGGACCGAACGCTGCTTATCCGCGCATTGGCAGTTATAACTCGTGCTGCGCTCCGCCCACGATTATCGAGTCAGCAGGCGAATATCTCACGCTGGTGTTCGATGCAAACAATACCAGCGCAGGCGTGGGTTCGCGGCAGGGCTTTGGCGCAACGGTAAGTTGCTTTGGCATACCGCTCACGGAATATTGGATGAACGACACGCTCGTCACCACATGCAGCGGAGTGTTTTATGACAATGGCGGACCCAGCGCTGATTTTATTCCCAACACCTATCAGAAGCAAACATTCTGCTCTGACAACGGAAAACGAATCAAATTCAACTTTAATAACAACCTTAGCCTGTTCGACAGTGACGACACGCTGTGGGTATATGATGGCGGTGATACAACCGACATTCTTTTAGCCTATTACATAGAAGGTTCCAACATCGAGCCGCTCACTGCTGCGGGAACATGCCTCACGTTCCGTTATAAATCGAATGCGTCCACCGAACATGGATGGCAGGGCTTCATCACATGCAGCGCAACGCCCGGAGCGCAGGACATCATCAACCTCTCAAGCGGATTGCGCGCCACGTGCAACGCCATTGTGCGCGACCCCGCTGGAACGGGCAACTACGGCTACGGACACAACACGCAGACCTTGCGTTCTTATTACGGCAGCCGCCTGCGTTTGGATTTCTTTCAATTCAATATCAACTTCAACAATGGCGGACACTGGCTGAATATTTATGATGGTCCGAGCACAGCCTACCCGCGCATCGGCAGCTACAACTCCTGTTGCGCACCGCCTACGATTATCGAGTCGTCAGGCGAATATCTTACCCTTGTGTTTGACGCTAACAACACCAGCGCAGGCGTGGGCGCGCGCGAGGGTTTCGCAGCAACAGTTTCCTGCTTCGGAAGCGTGCTGCCTGTTTTTACCATGCACGATACTTTAATCAGCGTTTGCGAAGGTGTTTTTTATGACGACAACGGACCCGCCAATAACTTTTCACCCAATCAAAACAAAACGCAAACATTCTGTTCGGCAAACGGACAACTGTTGCAATTTGCATTTAACAATAATGAATCAAGTTTTGATTCAGGCGATACGTTGTGGGTGTTTGATGGCGCGGATGTAAGCGCATCGCCTCTCGCTATGTACATTGAAGGCTCGCGCATCGAAACGCTCACGTCAACCGGAACCTGCCTTACGTTCAAATTTGTTTCAAACGCTTCTACCGAACCCGGCTGGCAGGGATTTCTTTCCTGCGTGAATGCGCCACCCGCGCAGGTAACTTATGTGATGAGCAGCGGGACGCGCAATATTTGCACAGGAAAATTTTTAGACCCGGGCAGCACCGGAAATTATTCTGTTGGAAGCGGGGAAACATATATCCAAACATTCACTTCTTACAGTGGACAGCAGGTGCGCGCCACGCGCAACAGTTTTTCCATCAACGGCAACAATGGCGGACACTGGCTCGATGTGTATGACGGCACAAGCACGGCAGCGCCTCTCATCGGCAGCTACAATAATTTCAATTTTCCGCCTGCGGCATTTCAGTCAACAGGTTCGAGTTTGACGTTTCGTTTTCGCGCCACGAATACGAGCGCAGGCTCCGGCAGTGGTTTTGATTTTACCATCAGTTGTTTCACGGGAAGTCCGATTGACGCGGATTGGCTGAGTTCTCCTGTTTGTCAGAACGGTGCGATTAGCGTTCCGTTTGTGTTGAATGATAGCGTGAATGCGAACAATGTTTACACCGCGCAACTCAGCGACTCGCTGGGGAATTTTAATAATGCGGTGAACATCGGTACGCTTGCGTCCACTGATTCAGTCGGAACGATTTCAGCAACCATTCCACTCAACACACCGGCAGGCAGCGGCTATCGTATTCGTGTGAATAGTTCGCAGCCTGTGCAGTTAGGTTCGGCAAGCCCGAATTCTATTTTGATATTGCGAACACCCACGCAGCCGGGCAGCATCTCGGTAAACGGCTCAACAAATTTTTGCAGCGGAACGGGCAGCGCGATACTTTCCATCACGAATCAAACCGGAATTAATTACAGATGGATTTTAAATGATACGATTACGGTCGGCACAAACAGCAACAGTTTCACCGCCACGCAATCGGGCGTTTACAAAGTGGATCTGTCGAGCGCGTGTGATACGATTATTTCCACTGCAAGCGTAACCATCAATTCGATTACAAGTCCGGTTGCCACAACGATTGCAGCAGGAGGTCCTACTTCATTTTGTTCAAGCGGCAGCGTGCAGCTTTCTATTCCCGCGCAAACGGGAATGAATTATCAATGGAAGCGCGGAGCAACGAATGTCGGCACCAACACCAACACTTCCACCGCAAGTGTCGCGGGTGATTACACCGTGGTGGTGAGTAACACTTGCGGCAGCGTGACGAGCAGCAATACGATTAGCGTGAGCATCACCGGCAGTTCACCTACTGCGCCAACGATTTCACCGAATGGCGCTACAACATTTTGTTCCGGAGGAAATGTTACGCTGAGTATTCCAACACAAGCGGGCGCAACATATCAATGGAAGCAAGGCTCCGCTAATGTCGGCACGAACAGTGAAAGTTACACGGCAACGCAAGCGGGAACTTACACGGTGGTTGTAACCAACGGTTGCGGCAGCGCGACTTCAGCAAACAGCATCACGGTAACTGTGAACTTCGCACCCGTTGCGCCCACCATTGCTACCAATGGCGCTACTACTTTCTGTTCTGGCGGAAGCGTGGAGTTGAGCGTGTCCGTTCAAAGCGGGATGAATTATCAATGGAAAAATGGAGCGAATGATGTCGGCACAAATTCCAACACCTACACCGCGACACAAGCAGGAACTTACACAGTAGAGTTGAGCAATAGTTGCGGCAACGCGACTTCATCCAATTCCATCACCGTTGCGATTTCAGGCAGTGCGCCCGCAGCGCCAACGATTACCGCGAATGGCGCTACGACATTCTGTTCGGGTAATAGCGTTGAACTCAGTATTCCAACGCAGTCAGGTGTTACTTATCAATGGAAAAACGGCAGCAACAGTGTCGGCACAAATTCAAATACCTACACGGCAACACAGGCGGGAACCTATACCGTTGAGTTGACAAATAACTGCGGCACCACTGTTTCTTCCAACAGCATCACTGTAACGATTTCCGGCAGCGCACCTACCGTTCCCTCCATTACTGCCAGCGGACCTACTGCAATCTGTACGGGCGGCAGCATCGAACTGAGCGTGTCGTCACAAACAGGAGGTACGTATCAATGGAAGGAAGGCGCGAATAATGTGGGAACAAATTCAAATACCTACACTGCTACGCAAGCAGGAACCTACACGATTGAATTAACCAACAGTTGCGGCAGCGCCACATCGTCCAACAGCATCACCGTCACGATTACGGGCGGTGCGCCATCAGCGCCAACGATTACTGCGAATGGCGCAACCACTTTCTGCGCAGGCAATGATGTGGAATTGAGTGTTCCGATGGAAACGGGTGCAACGTATCAGTGGAAACAAGGCGCAAATAATGTCGGCACGAATTCAAATGTTTTCACGGCAACGCAGGCTGGCGCATATACCGTTGTGGTGAGCAACGGCTGCGGCAGCGCGAACAGCGTGAATTCCATCACGGTTACGATTTCGGGCAGCGCACCCGCTATTCCCACTATCACTGCAAACGGACCAACAGCAATCTGCACAGGAGGAAATGTTCAACTGAATATTTCTGCACAAAGCGGTGTAACCTACCAATGGAAAGAAGGAACAACTCCTATTGGCGCGAACTCCAATACATTTACGGCAACACAAGCCGGAATTTATACGATTGAGTTGACAAACAACTGCGGCACGGTCGCTTCATCTAATTCAATCACTGTTACCGTGACAAGCGGTGCGCTTGCTACGCCAACGATTTCGGCAAATGGCGCAACGACTATCTGTGCAGGCAACAGCGTGGAGTTAAGCGTTCCTGCGCAGAGCGGAGCAGATTATCAATGGAAAAATGGTGCGAATAATATAGGAACAAATTCAAACACATTTACCGTCACCCAAAGCGGCACTTACACGATTGAGTTAAGCAACGGCTGCGGCAGTGTGAATTCAACAAACAACATCACAGTCGTTATGAACGCCACTTCATCAGCGCAAATCAGTGAAACGATTTGCGCGGGGGCAAGCTATCCATTCAACGGACAAACGCTCACAACAAGCGGGCAATACAACCAAACGCTCGCCAATGCCGTAGGCTGTGACAGTGTGATTACGCTCACGCTCACCGTGCGCAATCCGATTACAAGTACGCTTACCGTCAGCAATCATTGCGGCACTTACGATTTCAACGGACAGACGCTTTCGCAATCGGGAGCTTACAACACAACCCGCACATCAGCATCCGGCTGCGACAGCGTGGTGACGGTGAACTTCACGTACAATGCCGCGCCTGCGCTCATCATCACACAAAACTTCATGACGCTTGAAACGAGCTTTGGATTTGCGGATTACCAATGGTATCTGAATGGCGTTGAAATTTTCGGAGCCATTGGTCCTGTTCATATTCCTTTGCAGCCCGGTGTTTACACAGTTGAGGTAACCGGTTTCAACGGATGCACAGGCGTGTCTGCCAACTTTAATTTCAATACGGTGAATGTCAGAGCCGATATTGCGGATACGGAAATTGAAATCTTCCCAAATCCTGCTTCTTCTGTTGTTTCTATTCAAACAAATTTTACCGGTTTGCTGAAAGTGGAAGTAATCGCAACAGACGGACGCAAGTTATTCTCCGCCTATTTTGCGCGTGAAAAACAAATTGACATTTCAGAGTGGGCGGCAGGATTGTATGTTTTCCGTTTGCAAAACGAAAGCGGGATAAGTAAATCGCTGAAGGTTGTGAAGCCATAGGTTAGCACGGCTTTGGTAATTTAGCCGGTGTGATAAAAGTCAATAGAAAAGTCCACAGTCCACAGTCCACAGTCCACAGTTTTGTAACCCGCAACTTTCTCCCATTTATCCTGATACTTTGCTCACTCAGCGTAAGCGCCCATTCCGATTCGGTGAAATACCGCTCCCCGCTTGATATTCCGGTTACGCTTGCAGGAACATTTTGTGAATTACGCGGCTCGCATTTTCATGCGGGCATTGATATTCGCACAAATGGAAAAGAAGGGCTGCCCGTGTATGCTATCGAAAGCGGTCATGTTGTGCGCATTAAAATTTCAAAAAACGGTTACGGCAAAGCGCTCTACATCGAACATCCCAACGGGCACACTTCCGTGTATGCGCATTTGCAAAAATTCAGCGACAAGATTGAAAAGCAAATCCGCAAGCTGCAATACACGAAAGAGAGCTTTGAAGTAGATGAATATTTTTCGGCAGGAACCATCACCGTTGAGAAAGGCGAAGTGATTGCGCTGTCCGGAAACTCCGGTCGTTCGTTTGCTCCGCATCTGCATTTTGAAATACGCGACAGTAAAACTGAACATCCTCTGAATCCGCTTGCGTTTCTTGCACCTATCACCGATAACACCGCGCCTGTGATGAATGATTTGCTGATTTACAAAGCAAATGACAGCAAAGCGCGTCTGTTTCCGCAGCGGGAAAAAATCGTGAAGCGCACCACAGGATATGCGTTGAGCAAAGACACGCTTACAGTAGGTTTTCAAAACGTAAACTTCGGCATCAACACACTTGATGGTAATGGAGTGGGAGGGAAAAACGGAGTCTATGAACTCACCGCAAGCATGGATGGCAACGAGTTTTACCGCTTTGTGATGGACAGGCTTTCATTTGACGAAACACGCTACGCGCTTGCGCATAATGATTACCGGCAAAATCAGCGCAACGACATCAAGGTGCATCGCCTGTATAAACTGCCCGGAGATTACTTTAGCTTTTATGACAAGCTGCAAAACAACGGAGTTGTGCAACTCGATTTCATCGCAAAAGAAATCACGATTACTGCGAAAGATTTTAACGGTAACACTTCAACGCTGAGTTTTTTCATGCGCTACGATGCGACTGTTCCGCTGCCTGATTTTTCTTCGCTGACTTACGACACCTTATTTGATTTTCGCGTTGACAATGTTTTTCAAAATAATGAAGTGAAAGTTTTTCTTCCGAAAAATGCCTGCTATGATTCGCTCTATTTTAATTATGAAAAACTCAGCGAAGCGCAGTTGGGGAAAACATATTCTGCTGTTTACCGCATCCACACCGAGGAAGAACCCGCACATTTGAATTTCACGCTTGCTATTAAACCCGCATGGATTCAGGAGAATCTGAAAAGCAAATTCATGATTGTGCGCGAAACGAAAGGACAGAAAATCGAGTCGAAAGAAACTTCGTGGGATGGAGATTTTCTGAAAGCGAAAACACGCGACTTTGGAAAATACTACGCGCTCGTTGACACCGTTCCTCCAAAAATCACACCGCAGAATATTTACAATAACAAAACCATGACGGGTCTTTCATCCATTCAAATAAAAGTAACCGATGAAATCGCGGGGTTAAAAACCTATAGGGGAGAAGTGGACGGCAAATGGGTGTTGATGGAGTATGACGAGAAAAATGATTTGCTCACGTATTTTTTCGACTGGCGCACTGAACCGGGTGAGCACACTTTCGCATTTAAAGCGACTGATTACGTTGGCAATGAATCGTCTTATCAGGCGAAATTTGTGAAATAGCGGTAAGCTATTAGCCTAAAGCTGCAAGCAGAGAATGCAGATTTCGGCTTGTGGCTTGCAACTTGTAACTTGCGGCTCGTAATTTAATACATGACAAAACTCAAAGAAGGCGACAAAGCCCCGGCAATCAAAGCGAAAGACCAAAGCGGAAAAATTGTTTCTCTTGCTGATTTTAAAGGAAAGAAAGTGATTCTCTACTTCTACCCGAAAGATGACACTCCGGGCTGCACAAAAGAAGCCTGCAACTTCCGCGATAATTATGCAATGCTGAAAAAGAAAGGCTTTATCGTGCTTGGTGTAAGCACCGACAACGAAAAATCCCACCAGAAATTCATTGACAAATACGAGTTGCCTTTCACCTTGCTTGCCGATGAGGATAAGCATATCGTGCTTGACTATGGCGTTTGGGGTGAAAAGAAATTCATGGGCAAAGAATACATGGGCACCAACCGCACCACGTTCATTATTTCAGAAACAGGAAAGATTGAAAAAATCATCACCAAGGTAGATACTGCGGATTCAGCAAAGCAGGTGTTGGAAGTGCTGGCGGACTGAATATCCATCAAGGGTTAGCATTGCTAATGAATATTCGGATATTGGTAACTTTACCCTCCTTTTCCCATGTCCGACATTATCCACCTTCTTCCTGATGCCATTGCCAACCAGATTGCTGCCGGTGAGGTCATTCAGCGCCCGGCATCGGCTGTGAAGGAGTTGGTTGAAAATTCGATTGATGCAGGTAGCACCTCTGTGACGCTGATTGTAAAAGACGCGGGGAAAACTTTGCTGCAAGTGGTGGACAACGGATGCGGCATGTCGGAAACAGATGCCCGCATGAGTTTTGAACGACACGCCACTTCCAAAATCAGTTCGGTAGATGATTTGTTTGCGATTCGCACGAAAGGATTTCGCGGAGAGGCATTAGCGTCTGTTGCCGCAGTGGCGCAGGTGGAACTGAAAACGCGCAGACAGGAAGATGAAATCGGAACAGCGATTTTAATTGAAGGCACGGAAGTGAAGTCGCAGGAGCCTTGCCAAACGACTGCGGGCACGAGCATCAGCGTGAAGAATTTGTTTTACAATGTTCCCGTGCGCAGGAATTTTCTGCGCTCGAATCCCGTGGAGATGCGCCACATCCTTGAAGAGTTTCAGCGCATCGCGCTCGCGCATCCCGATATTTTCTTTTCAGCATTCAATAACGACATCGAGATTTTTCACCTCAAGCCGGGCAACCTGCGCCAGCGCATCACTTCCGTATTTGGCAGTAGCCACAATGAGCGGTTGGTGCCGGTGAACGAGCAATCGGGCATTGTGAAAATCACGGGGTTTGTCGGCAAGCCTGACTTTGCAAGGAAGACAAGAGGCGAGCAATATTTTTTCGTCAACAACCGCTTCATCCGCAACAACTATCTGAACCACGCGGTGTTTGTGAACTATGATGACTTGCTGCCCGAAAACAGCTATCCGTTTTTTGTGTTATTCATTGACATTGACCCCGCAAGCATTGACATCAACGTGCATCCGACAAAGCAGGAAATAAAATTTGAGGATGATAAATTGGTGTATGGCTTTGTGCGCGCTGCCGTGCGTCACGCGCTGGCGAAATACAGCGTAACGCCCACCCTCGACTTCGACCAGGAAGACAGTTTCAATCAACTGCATGCGCAGCGGTTGCGGCAAGAAAGAAATTTCACTCCGCCAACTGCCCCAATTGAATCTGCTCCGCGAAAAGATTTTTATCCAAAAAGTGAAAAACCTTCCACCGCAGGTTGGGAGCAATTGTATGAAGTGGCGATGAAGCCTGATGAAGAAGTAACGGTGTTAAGCCGCCTGTCGCTACCGGAAACGGAGGAGGAAGAAATTTTGCAGAAAGCGCAAACGCAGCCCATACAGATTCACAACCGTTTTATTCTTTCGCAAATCAAATCTGGTTTTATCGTGATTGACCAACAGGCTGCGCACGAGCGCATTTTGTTTGAGAAATATTTACGCTCGCTTAATCAGCATGTGCAGGGTAGTCAGAAACAGTTGTTTCCAAAAACGGTAAATTTTTCGCCTGATGATGCAATGTTGCTGCGACAAATTCTTCCAGAAATCAACGCGCTCGGTTTTGATGTGCAGGAATTCGGCAGCGATGCGTTTGTAGTGCATGGGTTGCCTTCGGATATTGAGGAAGGCGATGAGCAGGAGATGCTGGAACGGCTACTCGAAAATTATAAGAACAACCTCGATGTACTGCGCCTTGACAGACGGCAGGGGCTTGCACGCTCGCTCGCGCAGCAGGCGAGCATCAAAGCGGGCAAGCAACTGAGCGTGAAAGAAATGCAAACGCTGATTGATGAACTCTTCGCCTGCGAGCAACCTTATATCGCCCCCAACAAGCGAAATACGTTTCTTACTTTTGATTTTGAAGAGTTGGAAAAACGCTTTACGCAGAAATAATCCCTTGTATTTGTTGCAACACTCCTTTTAATGAACGATTACCGCCCTACAAGTTTTAATATTCTGCCGCACGTTGTAAAAAACCTGCTGATTCTAAATGTGCTGCTATTTGTTGCGACATTAGTTGCAGGAAGTTACGGAGTCGACCTGACCAGAAAATTCGGACTCTTCTATATCGGCTCCGATTACTTTCATCCTTACCAGTTTGTAACGCACATGTTCATGCACGGCAGCTTTCTGCATATTCTCTCGAATATGTTTGCGCTATGGATGTTTGGCAGCCGCCTCGAAAACCTGTGGGGACCGAAGCGATTTCTATTTTTCTATTTCTTCTGCGGACTTGGCGCAGCCGTGATGCATTCATTCGTTACATATGCCGACATCAACTACATTGCAACGCAGGAAGAAGCGATGATGATGTGGAATATTCCAACGGTGGGCGCATCAGGCGCAGTGTTTGGCGTGTTGCTCGCATTTGGAATGGTATTTCCGAATACGCAACTCATGCTGCTGTTTCCACCCATCCCGATTCGCGCAAAGTTTTTTGTGTTCTTTTATGCGCTGTTTGAATTGTATGCAGGCATCAGCAGTTTTCATGGCGGCAGCAACATCGCGCACTTCGCGCATCTCGGAGGTATGTTGTTCGGATTTATTCTGTTGAAAATCTGGAGTAGGCAGCGAAATAACTTTTATTAACTGCGTTTCGTTTCAACCACACAATTAGTAATGTACGGCAACACTTCTATCTGGCAGGATATTAAAAGCGAGTTTAACAACAGCATCATCAGCAGGATTATCATTATTAATGTTGTTGTCTTTCTCCTACTCAATATTGTCAACGTAATTATTTTTCTCTCGAATCCCGACCGCAGCATCTCTGAAACCGTTACCGGAAACATGCTCAGTTGGATAATGCTGCCTGCTGATACGATGGATTTACTGAAGCGTCCGTGGACGCTGCTTACGCACATGTTCACCCACTACCAGATTTTTCATTTGCTGTTCAACATGCTCTGGCTCTATTGGTTTGGCAGAATCATTCAGGAGTTTGTCGGCAATAAAAAAATATTGCCGTTGTATATCTATGGCGGTCTTGCAGGGGCAGTGTTGCTGATAATTGCTTACAACATTTTTCCCGGGCTGAATCCCGATTTGCCTTATGTGAAAGCATTGGGCGCATCGGCAGGCGTGATGGCGATTGTAGTTGCTGCTGCAACATTGGTTCCTGATTATACTGTGTTTCTATTTTTTTTCGGTGCGGTGCGCATTAAATTCATTGCGCTGTTCTTAGTGATTCTCGATTTGGTGAGCATTCCCGACCCCAACAGCGGTGGTCATATCGCGCATTTGGGCGGTATGTTGTTCGGCTACATTTTTATTAAGCAACTGCAAGTGGGACATGATTGGTCAAAGCCGTTCAATAATTTTTTAGATTGGATTGCGAATTTATTCACGAAGCGCAAACAGCCGCGCGTGGTGTATAAAACAGAAACCCGCCAGCCGAAAAAATCACGCCCTGCGGATTTTTCCGGAGACCAGCAGCAGCGCGTAGATGAGATTCTGGATAAGATAAAACATTCGGGTTATGACAGCCTTTCAAAAGAAGAAAAAGAATTTCTCTTTAAAGTGAGCAGGGAGTGATGACCTCACCCCGTCCGCCTATGGCGGAAGAGGGAGTCCGAACGGCATCTCATTGAAAGAAAGTTTATGAAAACTGCATTCGTTCTATTCTAAATGGAAACGGTAAAATCCATTCTTCAACTGTTGCTGACAAGCATCAATCTTCTTTTTGCAACTCTGCTTTTAGCGGCTTGTCTTGCTCCCTTCATCAGCCCGGAATGGTCATGGCTCTTTGCATTTCCGGGGTTGGCATTTCCCGGAATTGTGCTTGCAAATGTCTTTTGGATTTTCTTCTGGCTGATTTTCAAAAAATGCTATATGCTGATTTCCGGCATTGCGCTCGTATTAAGCGCGTGGAATATTTCCAATCAAATCGGATGGAAAACGTGCCACGCGGTGGACGCGCCTGACAATTCTTTTTCAGTAATGAGTTTTAATGTGAAGGTGTTTGACCTGTATAGCTGGACGCAGAATGCAGAATCAAAAAATTATATCCTGCAAATCATCAAAAATCCTGACCCCGATATTTTGTGCATTCAGGAATTTTATTCCGACAGCGAGAAGTTCAACACCGTGAAAGAGTTAAAAGAGCGTTATCCTTATTATCATTTTCACAAAACGCTCACGATTGAGAAAACACATCATTGGGGAATTGCCACCTTTTCAAAATTTCCGATTGTGGCAAAAGAAAATATTCCTTTTCAAAATTCCATGCACAACGCCTGCATCGCTACGGATGTATTGATTGGCGATGATACGGTGCGGATTTTCAACACGCACCTGCAATCCATCTATTTTAATGAAAAAGATTACGCTGAAGTGAAAGACCTGATGGAGCAGCAGTTAGAAAAAGTGTCGCTGGGAAAATCATTCAACAAATTGAAAACAGCATTTGTGAAACGCGCAGCACAAGCAGATTTATTGCATGAAAAAATTGAAGCGTGTCCTTACAAAACGATTGTATGCGGAGATTTCAACGATACGCCAAACTCGTATGCCTATCATCAAATTTCAAAAGGCTTGGATGATTCCTTTCTGGAAGGCGGATGTGGATTCGGTTTTACTTACACCGCGCCTTATCCCTTTCTGCGCATAGATTACGTGCTCCCCGACCCGCGCATTAAAACGCTGGCGCATAAAACGCAGTGGAACCAATCATCTGACCATTTTGCCGCGTATGGGTTGTTTGAAAAACCGTGATGTCACTCATCTAATACACTGCTCCCGATATGCAAGTCCTTCACCGAGCCAAATCCGATGACGTCTTTCATAATATCATTTTCCTTAAGTTCAATCGCCTTCATGATTTTATCCCTGCCGTATTTCCCTTTCACTTCATACACTGTTTTGCGCAGATTGTCTTTCCGCACATTGTCTTCAAATAAACTGTATTGCACCAAATCATCCGGCACGAAATGCGTGGCGCCCACGCCCAGCGCAGTTACCTTGGAGTTAATCAATACGCCCGATTGATGCGCTGTTTGAAATTTTTGCATTCTTGATTTCACGATACTAAGTATTTCAGTTCCGTCCTGCAAGGGCGACTGATGGATTACTTTGTCAGCCCACTGACTTCCATTTTCGTAACTCACGTGCATGAAAAATTCTTTCGCAAAGAAATTATTCTTCACCAACCGCGCTTCCAGTGTCATGCACAGCGTGAGCAGAATGTCTTCCAGAATTTCCACTGACTTTCGCTGCTCTTTGGAAACCTGCCGCATCGCCTGCATGCTTTTATAGTCGCGCGTCATGGTGTCCACCTCTGCAAAGTTGAGGCGGTAGTGCCAGTGCAATCCCACCACGCTTTTGCAAATGCGTTTCAGTTTATCAGGCGGTGTGTGCCGCAGTTGCAGCGGAGTGTGAATGCCGCCCAACTCTAAGCGCAGCGCCATGCCCGCAGCAATGCCGGGTAAGTCAGTGAGGCGCAACTTGCTCAACACTTCGTCAATATTTGATGGCGTGATAATCACCAATCCATCCGGCTTTTGTAAATCAGAACCAAGTTTTGCAAGAAACGCATTGGGCGCAATGCCGATGGAGCAGGTGAGCCAGTCGCCTACTTTATCTTTAATATCCTGTTTAATTTTTTTCGCAAGCTCCACCGGATTTTTATAAAGCAACCTGCTTGAAGTGAGGTTCATCACCGCTTCATCTATGCTTTTGGGAATCACTTCATCGGTATATTTTTTCAGCACCCCAATGAACGCGATATGAAACTCTCGATAACGAGCGGGATTTGTTTCCAATGGAACAAGTTCGGGGCAGAGTTGCATCGCTTCATTCAAGCGCATTCCGGTTTTCACTCCTTTTTGTTTTGCTTCAATGGAAGGCGCAATCACGCAGCCGTATTTTCCAGTATAGACGCACACGCCCACCGGTCTGCCGCGCAGGTAAAAATTCACTTGTTGTTCGCAAGCGGCAAAAAAGCTGTTCATGTCCACAAAGAACATGAGCGAGTCGGCAGTATATGCGGTGTGATTAAAATTGAGCGAAAGTGACATTTGCGAAGTTGAAAAGTTGGAGGATAGAACAGCAGCGGGGAGGTATCTTTTCCTTTGAAATTACGTTAAAACGGGGAGCAATTTTCCAGAGGAAACTCCTCAAATTTTCTAAATCATCCCATTTTTAAATTCAATTATCTTTACGCCCCATGTCATCAACACTTCATCTCTATAATACGCTTTCACGCGAAAAAGAAAAATTCGAACCGCTGAATCCGCCATTTGTCGGCATGTATGTGTGCGGACCCACCGTTTACAATGATGTGCATCTCGGTAATTGCCGCACGTTCATTTCTTTCGACATGATTTACAGGTATCTCGTGCATTCGGGATATAAAGTGCGCTACGTGCGCAACATCACCGATGCGGGTCATCTTGAAGGTGACCATGATGAAGGAGAAGATAAATTCGCGAAGAAGGCAAAGCTGGAACAATTAGAACCGATGGAAATCGTGCAGAAATACACAGTCGGTTTTCGTGATGTGATGCGGCTATTCAATACGCTGTCACCGAATATTGAGCCTACCGCCACCGGACATATCTGCGAGCAAATTGAAATGGCAAAACAAATCATTGAATCAGGGTTGGGGTATGTCGCTGATGGAACGGTTTATTTTGACGTGGAAAAATATTCAAAGCAGCACAACTACGGAATTCTCTCCAACAGAAAATTGGAAGAACTGCTTGAAGGCACACGCGAACTTGGCGGTCAGGATGAGAAGAAAGGCAGATTGGATTTTGCGCTTTGGATAAAAGCGAAGCCTGAACACATCATGCGCTGGCTCTCGCCCTGGGGCTGGGGATTTCCGGGATGGCATCTTGAATGTTCTGCAATGAGCGCAAAATATTTGGGGGCTACGTTCGATATTCACGGAGGCGGTATGGACTTGATTGCGACACATCACACCAATGAAATCGCGCAATCGCAGGCATGCAATCATGCGGAGCCGGTGAAATATTGGATGCACACCAATATGCTCACCGTGAATGGCGTGCGCATGTCGAAATCTGCAGGTAATGGTTTTCTTCCGCTGGAACTTTTCACGGGAAACCATCCGCTGTTGGAAAGAGGCTATTCCCCGATGACGATTCGTTTCTTCATGCTGCAATCACATTATCGCAGCACGCTCGATTTTTCAAACGAAGCGCTGCAAGCTGCAGAGAAAGGATTCAGACGTTTGATGAATTCATTATCAAATCTTGGCAAGCTGCAATATCCGGCATCGGAAGGAAGCATCAGCGAATCACTTGATAAAGAAATCTCTGACCTTTGCGATAAGTGCAAAGAATTGATGGACGATGATTTCAACACGGCAATGACGCTGGCGAATCTTTTTGAGCTTTCATCTAAAATCAATTCGTTTCAAGACAAATTGGTTGCGTTGAATTCCATCCGTAAAACAACTTTTGAAAAGCTGTCGCACGCATTCCATAGTTATATCCTTGACATTCTCGGGTTGAAAGATGAACAAACCGACAACAACGGGCAAACAGACGATTTGATGCAGTTGATTATCAGCCTGCGTAAGAAAGTAAGGGAGAAAAAAGATTACGCCACTTCTGACGTTATCCGCGATGAACTTGCGAAGTTGAAGATTCAATTGCTTGATGGCAAGGAAGGCACATCATGGACTGTAAAAACTGACTGATGTTTAGACACCTCACCCCAACCCTCTCCCAAGGGAGAGGGAGTCAGAAGTTTAACACGCTTTTTATTGTTGGAGTTTTATTCATTGCTCTTTTTTCAAGTTGTGAAAGCGAAAGCAATAAGCCACAGCCCGCTGCTGAAACAAAGCCTCAATTAGTTGCTACTCCGGTCTTCAATGAAGACTCTGCTTTTTCCTTCGTGAAAAAACAAGTAGCGTTTGGTCCGCGTGTTCCGAACACCGATGCGCACGTTGCCTGCGGAAATTGGTTGGATAGTACACTGAGAATGTATGCCGATAAAATGTATCTGCAAACAGGACAAGTGAAGGCGTACAATGGCGCAATGTTAAATTTCAAAAACATCATCGCAGCTTTTAATCCTGAAGTAAAAAATCGCGTTTTCCTCTGCGCACATTGGGATACGCGCCCGTTTGCCGACCAGGACCCTGACCCGACTAAACGCGACAAACCCAATGATGGCGCTGATGATGGCGCAAGCGGTGTTGCCGTGTTGCTCGAAGTTGCGAAAGCATTACGCCAACAACCCGTGAAAATCGGGGTGGATATTATTTTCTTTGATGTCGAAGATTATGGGAACGCGCAGGGAGGAGAAGACACATATTGTCTCGGCTCGCAGTATTGGGCAAAAAATCTGCACGTGTCCGGCTACAACGCAAAGTATGGCATCTTGCTCGACATGGTAGGCGCGCACAAAAGCATTTTCCCAATGGAAGCCTACTCCATACATAATGCGCCCTCCGTGGTGCGCAGCGTGTGGAACAATGGAGCGCAACTCGGCTACTCGAATCGCTTTTTATTCAAGCCTTCCTTGCGCCCGATTGTTGATGACCATTTTTACATCAACCAAATCACAGGTATTCCCACCATTGACATTATTTATTTAGACAACAACCTGCCGAATTTATTCGGTGCGCATTGGCACACGCATCAGGATAATCTCTCCATCATTGATAAAAGCGCGCTGAAGGCTGTGGGGCAAACTTTATTGCAGACGGTGTATCAGGAGGATAAGGGCAGCCAATAGAATTGAACTTTGAACTGTAAACCTCACATCCGCAATGCTGCGAGGTTTCTTTATTTTTACCCAAAACAAATTTGTGGGCATGACTCAAAACCCTTTACTCAAAGCTCTGCTTCCGCATCTTATCATTATTGCAATATTCACCGCGCTCACCTGGGTCTATCTGTTGCCGCAGTTGCAGGGTAAAGAACTGGCGCAGCACGACATTGTGCAGTCAATGGGTATGCAGGGTGAAAGCCGTGCGTGGCATGAAAAAACCGGACACTACCCGCTGTGGACAAACGGCATGTTTTGCGGCATGCCCTCCTTCCAAATACTTACTGATTTCCCGTCAAATCTTGTTACTTACGCGATTTATTTTATCAAGGCGATTTATCCTGAAACTGCGCACTTGGTTTTTCTGCTGATGCTGGGATGCTATGTGTTATTATTTACGTTCACGAATAATCCGTGGGTATCGGCAGTGGCGGCTATTGGGTTTGCTTTTTCTTCTTACAACTTCATCAATATTGACGCTGGGCATACAAGCAAGGTGCGCTGCATCGCGCTGATGGCGCCTATCCTGGCGGGATTTATTGCGGCATATCGCGGAAGGATTTTGTTTGGCGCTGCGCTCACTGCGCTGGTGCTGGCGATACAGGTGCGTTCAAACCATTTTCAAATCACCTACTACACGATGCTTGCCAGTGGGATGATTGGCGTATTTTATTTGGTTCTTGCGGTTAAGGAAAAACAGTTTGCAAATTTCACAAAAGCCACAGGAGCGTTATTGCTTGCTCTTGCGCTCGGCATCGGTTCAAACGCAGGGCAACTGTGGACGACTTATGAATATTCCAAAGAAACCATTCGTGGCGGCACTTCCGAGCTATCAGAAGAAAAATTATCGGGCTTGGATAAAGATTATGCGTTCAGTTGGAGCTATGGCAAATTAGAAACGCTCACGCTGTTGATACCGAACTATATGGGTGGAGCATCGCAGGAAGCGCTGGGCGATGATTCAAACCTTGCAAAAGAATTATTGAAAAAAGGCGTGCCGAAAACGCAAGTGAAAAAAATAGTGGAACAGGGCGCGCCTACTTATTGGGGCGACCAGCCTTTCACATCAGGTCCAACTTACTTCGGGGCGATTACTTGTTTTTTATTTGTGCTGGGAATGTTTTTGATTAGAAATCCGGTGAAGTGGGTGTTTCTCGCCATCGCAGTGTTTACGATGTTTCTTGCTTGGGGTAAGAACTTTGAAGCGTTCAACATGCTGTTCTTCCACTACTTCCCTTTTTATAATAAATTCCGCACACCCGCCATGATTCTTTCAGTTGCCAATCTTGCAGTTGTATTTTTAGCGGGTTTGGCGATTTATGAAGTTGTAAGCGGCAAACTGAAAGGCGAAGAGATAAAAAGAGCGTTGCTGAAATCGCTCGCAATCACAGCCGGAGTGGTGTTTGTTGCCGGTATAGCAGGAAGTTATTTCTTTGATTTCAAAGCAGAAGTTGATGCGCGGCTTGCAGAAAGCGGTTGGCCTGTGGATGCGCTGCAAGCCGACCGCGCAGCGATGATGCGGAGTGATGCATTCCGTTCGCTGTTATTTATCGGAATGGCTGCCGCTTTGCTTTTTGCATACATCGGAAATAAAATCAAAGCAAATTATTTAGTGTATGCGTTGGGCGTATTGATGTTGCTTGACACATGGGGCGTTTCAAAGCGCTATCTCAACGACAGTGATTTCATTTCAAAATCCGATAAAGAAAAATATTTCCGTCCATCGAAAGCAGATTTGGAAATTAAACAAGATACTGACTTGTATTATCGCGTGTTGAATTTCACCACGAGCACATTTAACGATGCGCTCACTTCGTATCATCACAAATCAATTGGTGGTTATCATGCAGCTAAAATCAGGCGTTATCAGGATTTGATTGAAAAGCAAATCACTCCGAATATGCAGCGTATCAGTAAAGGATTTTCCAATGAGAATATTCCTGTACTCAACATGCTGAACATGCGCTACATCATTGGAAAAGATGATCAGGTGATTCGCAATCCCAACGCGATGGGCAATGCGTGGTTTGTGCAGGAATGTAAAATTGTTCAGAATGCGGAGGAAGAAATGAACGCGCTTACGAGTTTCAATCCTGCGCAAACAGCCTTTGCTGATAAACGCTTTGAAAGTTATCTGAGTGGGTTTGCTTCTTCTGCTGATTCAGCAGCCGGCATCATGCTTACAGTTTATGAGCCGGAGAAATTAGAATACAAAGCGGCAACAACTTCGGAGCAATTTGTAGTGTTTTCTGATGTGTACTATGATAAGGGCTGGCAGGCATTCCTCGATGGAAAACCTGCGGAGCATATTCGCGTGAACTATGTGCTGCGTGGAATGCGGATGCCTGCCGGAGACCACACGATCACGTTTGAATTCAAACCGCATTCATATTACACGGGCGAGAAAGTAAGCCTTGCGTTCTCGGCACTCACATTGCTGTTGGTGCTTGGGGTGGTTGTGATGGAGGTGAAGAAGTTCTTCAGTTAGTTACCTGTCATGCCGGATTCATTCCGGCATCCTCTGCTCAATATAAACTTGGGGATTGCAGAACGAGTCCGCAATGACAGGATTACTTATAAACTTCCAAATATTGCCTTGCTACTTTCTCAAAACTGAAATTCTCCAGCACTTTCTTTCGTGCGTTTTCGGCAAGGCTTTCGTAAGGAGTCCTATTTTCAATAATGCGCAACATTGCATCGGCTAATTGCGCGGATGATTTTTGTTCAGCGAGAAAACCGTTGATGCCGTCATCCACCATTTCAGGAATACCGCCTGTATTAAAGGATACAACTGGCACACCGCATGACAGAGCTTCCATTACTGTGTTTGGCAGGTTATCTTCCAATGAAGGAAGCACAAAGAGGTTGGCAGCATTGTACGCAGCTACTATTTTTTCTTGCGAGGAAAGACTCCCGAGCGTGTTTACTTTCAAGGGCAGCAAGCTTTGTAAATCAACTTTCGATTTTCCGAACACAAGTAATTCAACATTATTTTTCAACTCAGGATTTTTTTCATGCAACAACTCAACCGCTTCGCGCAGGTAGCGAAACCCCTTGCGCTCGTCTGCAAGATTTTGCGAGGCAAACAGGATATAATATTTGTCAGGGTTCAGCCCTAACTGTTCTCTCGCTACTCGCTTATTAATCGGGGTGAAAACTTCCACGTTAATCGGGTTCGGAATTGCGTGGATGTTGAATCCTTGCAGCAGCGAACTTTGTGCTGCAATGTCCGCCAGCCATTTGCTGCATGTAACGAAAGTGAAAATACTTTTGTCATAGAGGGCTGCTTTCTTCTTCCAAACCTCTGCTGATAAATCTTGTTTTGTTTTTTCGGAGAGATACGGACAATTCCCGCAATTCTCTTTAAAATTTTCGCATCCCCGCGCATAATGACAACCGCCTGTAAATCCCCACATATCGTGCAGCGTCCACACGATTTTCTTTTTCCATGAGGCGAGTTTTTGCAATGAATCAAGCGAAAGAAATCCTTGGTTGAACCAGTGCAGATGCAGAACATCAGCTTTCTTAACCGCAGGATGATTTGAAATATCTAAGCCTGTGTTTGCAGGCGAGAAAAAGAAAAGGTCTTTTTTGTTTTGCAATTTCGGATAGAGCAAAATCCGCTCGGCTGCAAAACGTGCATCAGCGATTTTTTTTTTGAAGAATGTTTCATTGAAGGAATGAATATCTGTGCTGTTCCCCGTTTTTTCATTTACAAAAAAAGAAACGTCTGCGCCTGCATGTTGCAAAGCACGGTAGAGCCTGTTGCAGGCTTGCGCTGCTCCCCCTGTTGTGTCGGAAGTATTGAGGAGGAGGATATTCATGCGAGCGACTTCAAAGTTGTTGTATATACTTCAAGTTTCTTTTTCACAGAATCAATATCGAAACTAAATTTTTGAGAAAGGTCTATGTTGTCCAATCCAAGCTGAACATCTTGTGAATTTGAAAGTGTCTGTAGATTGAAATATCTTTCTTTGTAAAATGAGTTTCCATCCATATCATTCAGAAAGCCGGATATTTTTCCTTTCTGCGGCTCTGTATAATCCAGAATAAAATTTCTGCCGTTGAGGATAGTTTGAAACACTACTGAATGAAAGCGCATCCCGATGTTAAGCCAGGCGTTTTGGAATACTTCCATCGTTTGCTCCAGCGAGAGGTTTATGTTTTGTACTTCAATGTTCTGTTTATTGAGTTGAAGCGCAAGCGTATTCAAAAAATCACGGTCATCATTGCCGATATGGAAGTAGTGCATGGGAATCAGCCGAATTTTTTTGTAAGCGAAATTCTCTGATAGTTTCAATAAAAAATCACGCAGGTTATCGTTGATGATTTTCCTTTTGTTGCTTTTTGAATATTCATCGGGAAAGGCGCGCATGTTTACTGCGATATACTCAGGGGATGCGAAATCCGCCTGAGGCGAACCGGCATGGCGTTGAAAATCAAAAAGACATTGCATAGATGGGTCAAGCGATACCTGCACTTTTGCATCATTCCATTTGCTGCCATGCGCTTTATAAAGCTCCTGCAAAAAGGATTTTGAAGCGGTATCGCGCAACACAATGCAATCACTTTGTTCCGCAATTGAAACTGTAGCTTTTTGATGTCTCGATTTGTGCAGCGGACCCACGCCACATCCAAACAACATTGTTTTCTTTCCCAGTTTTTTTGCCCGCTTGAATGCATATTCAAGCATGAACATGGCGTTGATGTGCATCAGTGGACCACCGCCAACAATTACTAAATCGCTCTCACTGATGGCTGTTTCCAACTGCTTCGATTCACGTGAATCGAAAAGTTTGATTTCTATTTCTTTGCCGCAAATATTTTTATAAAAAGATGCATCTTCATGAAGCGTACGCTCTGTGAAATAAGGGTACAGACTTCCAAGTTGAACCGAAAAATTTCCGACAGATTGATGTAATAATGAAAAGATACCCGCCAGAATTCCTCTGTCACCGATGGTTTCCGTGCCATACCACCCGATGATACATACCCTCATGTCAATTTTGCTTTGAGATAATAGGAAACCCAAAAATACTTTTCAAAGAGGAGATTTCTGAAAAAGGTGAGCAGGTTGCCGAGAAAAGGTTTTCCATCATAATCATGAATGCAGTTGTCACAATCATTGGTAAGGATGCTTTTGCGGTAGTCAATATTTTTTTTGGAAAAAAAAATATCCTCGCCTTTATTTTCACGTAAGCCGCCAATTTTATCACTTACCACCGCACAATAGTAAAGGTCACCGCGCGAATCCATCGTGATGCCATTCTCCTGCCAATGGCAGCCCATGAGCCGCTTCCGTTTCACGGCAAGGAAATAATAAATCGCATAGTATTTGAACTTGCGCTTCAGGTTGGTAGCAAGCAGGTAACGGCTATGAAAAAATTCCTTCGCGCTTTGCAGCATGTTGTGATGCAGCAGGCTGTATTGGTCAACTAATTTGTCGCTTTCGATACGCTTGTTCTCAATGCCCATGCGATATTTGATATTCAGCCCGTGCTGGCGAACGAAGGCATCCAACTCTTTTAAGTGGTCAACATTTTGCAGCACCACCGTGCAGCCCAAGTCAAATGTGTCGCAGTATTTGTTTTGATTGTTGTGAATTTCAAGAATCGTTTCTGAAGTGAGTTTAAACACTTTCAGTCCGCGCACGGTGTCGTGCATATTGCCATAGCCATCTAATGAAATAGAAATATGGAACGCGATGCTCTTTGCCTTGCACTTTTTATAAATTTCCTCCAGCGCGGGCAGCAACAATTTTTTATTGAACCCGTGTGAGATGATATTCAGGTTCTTGATTTTTGGAAGTTTCAGAATCTCATCAGCAAAGGCGGGTAATTCCTTAATCAGCGAGGGTTCTCCGCCATTAATGCCCACTGCCTCTACTCTTGAGAAAATATCATCTTTCAGAAATTTTGATAACTCTTCCACCGTCATTTCGTTGGAGTAATCCATCTGCCAGATGTTGCACATCACGCATTTGGAATTGCAGCGGTAAGTAATAGGAAGCTGAACGACTTTGGGATAGTTTTTCTTGGAGCCAGTGGCTTTTGAGAATGTTGAACTGGCAAAAAATGCCGCTGAGGCAAGGAGGTTACTGTTACTAAGTTTCATACTTGGTTCAACCTATAAGCAACTTTTCGTAAAAATTTTACGGCTAATGAATCTTCCACTTCGGTTGCTTTCTGTGGAAAATTTTTCCCCAATGAATTTGGTCGCCCCCCTCTTAGTACAAGTGGTGAACCTCTGGGGACTACAATTTCATCCATTCCAATATAAGAAGTCCGAAAAGCCCGCCTGGGTTTTGTCGAATTACATTCATCGCTTGAGTGTACGAGAAGCTGGTTAAATATCATTACATCTCCCGCATCTAATTCAGCGTAAATGGCTTTACTTTCATCAATTTGGGATAAATCAATACGGTCATGGTGAGTTTCTCCCTTTACCCTAAACCATTTTAAAAAACCGAATTTGTGTGAGCCGGGAATTACCTTCATCGCGCCATTCTCAATCCTCACATCATCCAGCGCAGTCCAACTGATATACTTGCGGGGTTCGTTTGGTCGTGAAATAAAATCCTGATGCCACGGCACTGCATTTCGCTTCCCTTTTGGCTTATAAACGAGGCAGTTTTCATACATGCAAATATCCTCGCCCAAAACTTCGGTGAGCTTATTTAGAATAGCATCATTTTTAACCAAACTCTGAAATTCAGGATGTTTTTGATAAAGGTCGTGCAATGCGCCCTGATCAGTTCGGTGACTGAGATAAAATTTTCTGTACGGGTCCTCTAATTTCAATTCACCATAAGAAATGATTTCGCTTGTAAGTTCTCTAATCGAAGCAAGCACATTTTCAGGGAAAACATTCTTGAGAATGACAAACCCGTGGTCGGAAAAATTATAATCCACCATGTTTAAATACCGGATTCAATCCACTAATTTACGGCAAAATATTATAATCAAATGCAGCAAGTATTTTCGGCTTTGAACAACTTCATCATGGGCAATCGCCCCTATAACACGGTCTTTTCATTTAACTACCATAATATCAATCATATCGTTCGTTTTCTCAACGAGGCAAAAAAAAATCTTCCTGCCGGAAAACTTTCTTTTATTGATATAGGTGGTGGTGCTGCGCCTTATTACATTCTCTTTAAGGAGATGATAAAGGACTACACTGTTGTTGATGTAGAAAATGTTTTACCGAAAGAGGATGACAGGAACATTACGTTTATCAAAAGTTTTGCGGAGGAATTGCCGATTGCCGACAATTCGTTTGATGTTGTATTATCCAATCAAGTCTTTGAGCATGTGCAAAGTCCCGAGAAATCGGCAGCGGAGTCATTTCGGATTTTAAAAAAAGGAGGCTTTATTCTTGGTTCCGTTCCGCACGTCAGCCCGATTCACCTTGAGCCTTATGACTATCGCAGATTTACGGAGTATGGGCTTAGAAAAACATTAGAGGAAGCAGGGTTTACAAATGTCAAAATAGATGGCAGCGGTGGTGTTTTCAAAGCTGCCGCTTTAATGACTCTCATGGACTTAACGCTATCCAAAAGAGTGGAAGGTAAGCCGCAGCGATTCTTAACCAAAAAACATTTTCTACTTTCCCCGCTAAACGGCTTTGTGAATGTGAGCGCAATAATCCTTGATTTTATTTTCGGAGATAAAAAAAGAAGTCCATCGAATTATTGCTGGACTGCGCAAAAAAAGTGAAACAGTTCAGGACAAGTTGGCGCAGAATTTCTATTTTCGGTTTTTGAAATTCAAAAAAAGACACATCTTTGTTTTCTGACTAATTGTCAAAGGATTCTCGCATAGTTATTTCAAAAACATAAATTGACCTGCTTTATGAAAACCCACGTCAATTTGCTGAAAATGGCTGCATCAATTCTTATTTGTTCAGCTTTTATGCTTCCCTTTCAGACGCATTCACAATGCATAATTGCCGACTTTCCATTTAATGGAAATGCCAATGATGTTTCCGGTAATGGAAACAACGGTACGGTTTCAGGCGCAACGCCCACCATTGGTCACGATGGAGTTGCAAATAGCGCATATTTTTTTGATACCGTAAATGATGTCATTCAGGTAAATAATACGCTGGGAAATTTCGGTACTGCCGATTACTCTTTTAGCTGTTGGTTTAAAACGACAGTTATGGATGTAAGAACATTGATTACGAAACGCCCCACTTGTAATTTCACGACTTCCTTTCGAATCGCTTTAAGAGATGGAATTGTAACATTTGAAGTTTTGATTAATACAACCCAGGTAGTTGGAGATGGCACAATCTTAGTTGGCGATGGGAATTGGCATCATGTTGTTTTAGTGAGGGACGATAAGCGATATACAATTTATGTTGATGGCGTATTGGATATTGTGGTTTACTCCGCTTCATTATTAAACTTGAGAAATAACTCAGTTCTACAATTTGGTGATGATGTATGCGTGGGTTTTGGGAATGATGAGAAATTCACCGGCTCTCTTGACGACATCAAGTTTTTCGACTGCGCATTGAATGCCATTGAAATTGCACAATTGATAAATGATACTGCCGGATGCACAGTTTATACTTATGACACAGTAACCGTTCCGGTTTTTGACACCACAACAGTTAATGTTTTTGATACGATTAGCGTAGCTGTAACAGATACGCTGATAATTGATGTAATTCTTTCGACCAATCCCTTTAATACAAGCGAAATCAAAGTTTATCCGAATCCAACTAATAACCTGATTGTTGTGGAGAACAATATGTATTCGCAGATGACAAATTACACGCTCAAAATTATGAATGGGTTAGGACAACAACTTTTCAGTTCACCTTTTAATTTGCCTTCGATAACAATTGATATTAGTCAAATAGGAGCAGCCGGAATCTATACCTTGCAAATTTTGTCTCCATCCGGTCAGGTGACTGAAGAGAAGAAAATTGTGTTGCAGTAACAGAATCGCGGATACTTAACCCTTCCCGCTTTTGACCACCATAAACTTCTCCTTGTAGTGGAGGATTGGCTTTTCAAGGAAATGATACGATAACGCAGCGATGCCTATGCTGCAAAGAATGGCAAACGGATAAAGAAAAAGATTAGACAGGATTGAATCTGTGCAGAGAAGCGTACTTCGAACTATCCAGATTCCAAGCGCGACAAAAATGGAATGATACATGTAAATCCCGTAGGAGATTTGCCCGCAATAATCCAGCGCTTTATTTTCAAAAGAGAGGATGCTGCCGGGATTAGTAGCTACATTTAAGATAAGAACTCCATAGAGCAGGCTGTAAACAAGATTTGAAAAGGAATACAGCTTGGGATTAAAAAGAAAAAGTGAAAAGAGGATAACCAGCACAGCAATCTGCACCCCTTTTGAATAAAGTACATCCAATATTTTCTTTTTGTCAGAAAAATAAATGAATGCAAAAATTCCTCCTACAGTCATGCAATCGAAGTCTAAAATTTTTTGAATTACCCAGATAGTTTTTTGAGCAACGCCTGTGAAAATTTCCATGCTGTAGGTGATTTCGCAAGCAACTTTTACAGATAGAATTCCAAACAGTAACAGCGCCAATGCTTGAAGATTTTTTGCAATTCTATTGATGAGATGTGGCCAAACGAGGTAAAACTGCTCTTCGGTTCCGATTGACCAGAGTACGCCAATGCTGAACATGTGACCAAAGACAAGGTAAACCACATTCGGCAGCATGAAGAATGTGAGCAAAAGTTTAATGTCAAAATGTGGATGAATCTTTTCAGGAAAATAATCAGGACTGAAAAATTGAGGGAGTACAAAAAAACCGAGAAGCGCAATGAAAAAGTAAAGAGGCCAGATTCTTAAAATGCGTCTGATGTAGAATTTTTTTATGTCAATGCCGCTCCTGACTTTCACTTCACTCAGTAACAAGTACGTGATGAGAAATCCGCTCAACACGAAAAATATCTTAACGCCCTGCGGACCAAGCTGGCTGATAATGTTATTGTTCCGAATATTGGGAAGCTGGGCGAATTTCTTAAAACCCTCAATATGTGCCACAATCACCATGAAAGCGGCAATGAAACGAATCCCATTCAGTCCTTTGAAATAGATTTTTTCCATTCGGAAGCTCCGAATATCTGAAAATTTGGACTTCCATGAACCCTCTGTTTTAAACCTTCCTAACTTTAACCGCTTTTTTAAAGCATTTTCGCCCTGTGGGAATCATTATCCGTCAAAGCCTAAAGAGCACCATCATTTCTTATGCAGGTGTCGCATTAGGGGCTTTGAACACGTTGATATTATTCCCGCGCTTTTTTGAACCGGAGCAATTTGGATTGACGAGGGTGCTATTATCAGTGGCTACAGTGCTTGCTGTTTTTGCTGAGTTTGGCGGCACGAATGTTATCAATAAATACTTTCCGATTTTCAGGGAGGAGCGCGGAACGCTTAAGAATTTTGTGTTTTGGATTCTGTTGAAAGCGCTGGCAGCTTATGCGATTGTCGGTTTTATTTTTTATGTCTTTAAAGATTCTATCCTGCATGGCTATGTAAAAAATCAATCTGACCTAGTGATTGATTTTTATGGGTACATTTTTCCTCTCACGCTTTTTGTACTGATATTCAATTTACTTGAGGCTTATGCGCGTTCCCTGTTGCGGATAGTTTTTCCAACGCTTTTGAGAGAGGTTTATCTCCGGGTGTTTCTTTTAGCAATCATGCTACTTTTTCATTTTGATGTCATCAGCTTCGAGTTGTTTATGATTTTGTTTGCAGCGTCTTATGCAAGCGCGATGATTGTTCTTGCAGGGTATATAGCTTGGCTTGACAGAAATTTTATTGAGGTGAATCTTGCATTTGTGCGTCATAAGATGGTGAAAGAGGTATTTATCTATGGCATGTATTCCATCCTCACGGTTGCCGTTTGGAAAATTGTGACACAGTTGGATGTCATCATGCTGAGCTACATGGATACACTTGGAAATGTCGCGGTTTACTCCATTGCGTTTTACATTGTTACGCTTATCATGTTGCCGCAACGCTTTTTGCATCAGATGGCAACGCCAATCGTTTCAAATGCCATACAGCAAAACCGTTGGGATGAAGTGAGGATGCTTTATCAGCGGGTTGCGCTGAACCAGTTTGCGATTGGAATGTTTTTATCAATTGGCATCGGAGTGAATATGGATAATCTTTACCATTTCCTCCCTGAAAAATATCATGTTATTAGCGGAGTGGTTTTAGTGCTTATCATCGGCAGGTTGTTCGACATGGCTACAAGCATCAACGGAGAGATTATTCTATACTCAAAATTTTTCCGGTTTAATCTTTTTGCAGGCATTGGTTTGTTTGCAATGTGTATTGTGACAAATTACTTGTTCATTCCCAAATATGGAATTCTTGGGGCAGCTATCGGCACTTCGATTTCGCTCACAATTTTTAACGTACTGCGCACATCATTTGTCTATTTCAAATTCGGTTTCCTTCCTTTTGGTTCCGGTATGATTAAAGCCTTGATTATTGGATTTGCTACGCTGGCTGTCGCATTGGTTATTCCTGATATGCCAAATGTTTACCTCAATATTTTAATCAAATCAGGAGTGGTTGTTGCGTTGTTTCCCGCGCTGATTTATTCGCTGAAAGTATCGGATGACATCAATCAGTTTTTCTTGAAGGCGGTGGAGAAAGCGAAAGTGCAATTCGGAAGTAGAAATTAGGAATCCCTCACACCTTAAACTTTATCCCCTGCGCCAGCGGCAAATCCGCTCCGTAGTTAATGGTATTCGTTTGTCTGCGCATGTAAAATTTCCATGAATCAGAGCCAGACTCACGCCCGCCACCGGTTTCTTTTTCACCGCCAAATGCGCCACCGATTTCAGCGCCTGATGTGCCAATGTTCACGTTGGCGATGCCGCAGTCGCTGCCTTCCTGCGAGAGAAATTTTTCCGCTTCGCGCAAATTGGTGGTCATGATGGCGGATGAAAGTCCCTGCATCACTCCATTCTGATAGGCAATCGCTTCATCAAGTGTCTTGTATTTGATGAGATAAAGAATGGGCGCGAATGTTTCATGCTGCACAATGGCGAAATCGTTTTTCGCTTCTGCAATGGCAGGCCTCACATAGCAACCGGATTCATAGCCTTTGCCGCTCAACACGTCTCCTTTTACTATCAACTTTCCGCCTTCTCGTACTACTTCTTGTAATGCTCGTTCATATTGCTCCACTGCATGTTTATCAATCAAGGGTCCTACATGATTGTTCGTATCAAGCGGATTTCCGATGCGCAGTTGACTGTATGCTTTTACCAATTTCTTTTTCACTTCATCATACAGCGATTCATGTACAATCAATCTGCGCGTGGTTGTGCAGCGTTGTCCGGCTGTGCCTACCGCTCCGAACACCACCGCGCGAATCGCAATATTCAAATCCGCATTTTCGGTGACGATGACGGCATTGTTGCCGCCCAACTCAAGCAGCGAACGTCCGAATCTTGATGCGGTTGCTGTCGCTACTGCTTTGCCCATGCGTGTTGAACCCGTTGCAGAAACAAGCGGAATTCTTGAATCTTGCGCAAGCCATTCGCCTACTTTGAAATCGCCAATCACCAGACACGAAACACCTTCAGGAACATGATTTATTTTGAAAACCCGCGCAATAATTTTTTGACAAGCGATGCCACAAAGCGGAGTTTTTTCCGAAGGCTTCCACACGCACACATCACCACATACCCACGCAAGCATTGCATTCCACGACCACACCGCAACGGGAAAATTGAATGCAGAAATAATACCCACAACTCCCAGCGGATGCCACTGCTCATACATTCTGTGTTTTGCTCTTTCGGAATGCATCGTAAGTCCGTGCAGTTGTCTTGACAATCCAACCGCATAATCGCAGATGTCAATCATCTCTTGCACTTCGCCCAAGCCTTCCTGCAACGACTTTCCCATTTCCCACGAAACCAACTGCCCAAGCGGCTCTTTGTGTGCTCTCAGTTCTTCACCGATTTGCCGCACAATTTCTCCGCGCTTTGGCGCAGGAAGCATTCTCCATTCTTTAAATGCTTTTTGCGCGGTGTCAACAACTTTGTCGTAATCGCTTTGCGTCAGTTCATTCACCGTTCCAATCAGTGAACCATCAACGGGTGAATGACTTTCAACCAGCTTGCCTTTTGTTTTGAGCCATTGAGAACCGGTGCTGGCACCACTCTCTGAAATTTTCAATCCTAATTCATCAAGAAACGAAAGTGATTTTTTGTTTTTTGAAAAGAGCATGATGGAAGTTTATTTTATAAACTGCGGTTAGATTTTAATTTTTTGGGGTCTTGTTTTGAGTGAAATATTCCAAGCACAAGTATTTCTTTCTTCAAAATCGTGTAAACAAGGAGGAAATTGCCCCAAGCAATATTCCTGTAGATTTTATTTTCAGTAGACAGAAACCTGCATTCAGGATGGTTCAAATAAAAGGGAAGAATAGCGTCAACTTGTTGTACAAACATTTTTTTGAATTGATGCGCAATGTTCTCTGAAGCAAACTTTTTCAAATAATTAAACTCGGCTTGTACTGTTTGCAGCGCATGTTCGGTAATAACTATTTCCATGACGCAATCTTTCTTTTTGCGTCACTCCATTTTATTTTTCCGCTTCTTTCAGATTTACGTATCGCTTTGATGATTTCCGCTGCTTCTGATTTATGGTCTGCCTTTTTCATTCTTACATACTTCAGCGTACGCAGGTGTTCAATAAGCGGTTTTGATTCAGTAGGCTCTTCTATTTCAACAAGATAGGTCATCAAAAATGTGTTTCAATCAAAATTAGGATTCAGCGGGCATTATCTGAATTGCGGCTTCTTTCAAAACTGCGCTTTTCTCACCACCTCAAACGGGTTCATCTTTTTAATGTTGAATTGAAACGTGATTAAGCCCCAGTATTTTTCTCTGTAGTACAGATTGTCCGTATCATTTTTATCAAAGCCCACATACCATTTTTGTGTGCCTGCAACTTTATCCTGCACGATGGAAACGAGCGGGAAGTAGATTTCAAACATATCGGGTATGATTACGAATGCTAAACCCAATTCATAAGCGAGATTGAAGCCTGCGTTTTCCTGACCGAACATGCCGATTGTGGTGTAAGGTCTGATGGGAATTTTCCCTGGAATTGTGGAATTCAAGTGAATGGTGGCAAGCCACTTGTCGGTTTGCCCGAAACTGTTGCGCGAGCGGAATCCGCCTTCTTTCGTGACGATTTGTTGTGACGAAAAAATTTCAGTTTCATTTCTTCCGAAGAAATATTCATCAAACAAAAAGTCTTTTTGAAACTGTTCTCTGCCTGTGCCGAAGTTCATGCGAAAACGCGCGTCAGGAACAACGCCTGACTCGCGGTCGTTCCACAGAAACCCGCCCGCAAACAAACGAACGTGTAATCCTTTGTTCTTTTTGTTGTAAGTGAGTTTGTAGTTGAATTCGGCAAACGAGCGCACAAAATCTTTTCCCTGCTGCACCGTGATGTTTGCGCGAAAGGGATTGATAACACGGGTGTTTTCCAGATTGAAAGCCACTTCATTCACAAAGTATTTTGAGACTGTATTTTCCAAAACCAGTTCTGTTCGATTGTATTCCCGGAAATCCTGCCAAATATGAATGTGTCGGAACGAGAGGGATTTGTCCACCGGACTGCGCGCATATTTTTTGCGGAAGGTAAGCGTGAGTACAGGTTGAATTTTGTTATAGTTCAGCACTTCAGGGACGAGGTCGTAACTAAATCGTCTACCGCCAATGCTCAGGTTTACGTTGTGTACTTTGCTGCCCTTCGTATAAAACGTATAGGCAACCCTGCCGATGCCGGCAAACTGCACAGAGCCTGTGCCGAACATGGGCACTAATTCAAACTCCAATTTTTTAAAAGGCAGGAAGTGATTGTAGAAGGCAAAGCCGATGAGTGTTTTGTCATAATTATTCCAGCCCACAGCCGGACTGAAAAATAATTGCGCTTTCGTGGGATTTTCCAGGCTGCCGAGAAACTGAAAGCGCAGCCGTTCAGCTTTATGCATCAATCCACGCAAGCGATAGTTATTGTTTTTGCGGTTGAACTCTGTTGTAGTTCTATCGAAATCAATGCGGTATTGCTCGTAATTGTCATTAACGATTTCGATTTCCTTTTCGCCTTCAAATCCTTCCAGCCAAATAGTTTTCGCAACGGTATCTTTTCGGATTGCTGAAACAGCTATGGGCGCTGCAATACCCGTTTTGTTTGCGACATGGAGCGTGTGAATGTTATTTGCTTTGTCTTTTTTGACAGCAGCAATCTTGTAATCTAATTTCTGCGAAGTGGCGATGAGGTCGTCAAAAAACCATGTGAGATTTTTTCCGGTGTACGCTTCAAATAATGCGCGTAAGTCTTCGGGTTGCGGATGTTTGAATTTCCATTCCGAAAAATACTTCTGCATCACGCTGTCAAACAGGCTGTCACCGAGATAAGCTTTCAAATGATCAAAGAGCAGCGCAGTTTTTCCATACACAATAGCGCCATAGTTCAGCGAAGTAAAATCTTGCGAAGGCAATTCGGAAGGCTGGTCAAGATGCTGACGCGCATTGAAGAGGTAGAACAACTCGTTTTGAAATTTCAGCGTGTAATCCTCCATGTCAAAAAGCTTGCGGAGTTTCTCTGCATTGAATCCATCGGGCCATTTTCTGCCCGGATATTTCGTGTAGAGGTAGCGCATCTCGTAAAACGAATTGATGCCTTCATCCATCCATGCGTGGTCGCGCTCATTCGTGCCAAGGATTCCGTAAAACCAGTTATGTCCCACTTCGTGCATAATCACCGTTTCCAAGTCAAGCGCATTATTCGTTCCACCTATAATGGTGATTGTCGGGTATTCCATTCCACCGCCCGCGCTCAAAGCGCCTTCTACGGCTGTTACTTGGTCATATTGATAATCGCCAATCCATTTTGAATAATACAGCGTAGCATCATGCAGATATTCCAAGCTGTTCTTCCACAGCTTTGCGTCAATGTTGGTGAACATTGCCCACGTAATAACTTTTCGTTTTGAATTGGGCAATTCAACTTCACCTTTCAAAACATGATAACGCTTGTCGGCAAACCATGCGAAGTCGTGCGCGTTTTCCAATTTATAGCGCAGGGTTTTTAACGTAGAATCTGAGGCTGGAAAATCACGCGCGTTTTCAAACGATTCTATTTTGCTTGTTTTCTCTGCCAATTCAGTCAGCCATGCCAACTCCTCTTCGTTTTGCAAATTGCCCGAAGCCGCAACCACATAATTTTTTGGAAGTGTAATCTGCACATCAAACGAGCCGAACTCTGAATAAAATTCCCCTTGGTCTAAATAGGACATCGGATGCCAGCCGTTCTTATTATACACTGCCGGCTTGGGATACCACTGCGTGATTTGATACGACTGTGCCACATGCCCGAGGCGTGAAAAACTTGCGGGGATTTTTACGTGAAACGGTGTGCTAATCGTAATGCGTTCACCACTTTTCAATGGCTGCGGCAACAGCACTTTGCAGATGTCAATTTTTGCTGAATCCAATTTCCATTCGAGCTTTTGACCACCTGATTTAAAATCAAGACTATCAATATACCCGCGCTGCTCAGGTTTTGAGAAATAAAACTCCGTGCTGCGGTTTTCAAGCTGCTGTTGGGCAAATGCGGTGTTCAGATTTTTGTAAGCGTTGGGCCACAAGTGAAACCAGATAAAGGAAAGGGTATCCGGTGAGTTATTCGTGTAAACGACTTCAAGATTCCCTGTCAATTCATGTTTTTTATCGTCAAGCGAAACATTGATTTTATAGTCAACCGCTTGCTGCCAGTAGGTTTGTGCGCACAATAAGCCGCAAAAAAGTGTCAAGAAGAATGTGGAAAATAATGGGCGAAATGACTTGCTCACCTGAATAGTTTTGGAAATACTGTGAAATAATTATTATTGAAGGTGCAAGACAAAAATAAAATTGAATTTGGTACTTTTAGCCGATACTTTCACCGCTCGAACCCACTGTGTATGTCTGAAAAAAACCCTTTTGATGATTATCGGGATGTGACTGACTTAGTTGCGCACTATGAAGAAACCGAGCGCAATAACGCGCAACTCTTTTTAGACGAAGCCTCCTTTGAGCAACTGATTGATTACTATGAATTGAAAAAGAAAAGCGAGAAGGCGTCAAAAATCGTCAGCATCGCTATTGAGCAATATCCCTACTCCTCATACTTCTTAGTGAAAAAGGCACAGTTCTTTTTTGACGTCAAGCAATTCGACCAGGCGCTGGAAGTTTTGGAGAAAGCGGAGGTGTTTGACCCGAAAGACATGCAGATTCATTTACTCCGCGCAGATATTTACGTGTGGATGGAAGATTTCAAGAGAGCGGTTGCCACAGTAGAATATGCAATGACGATTGGAGAGAAAGACGACATGCCCGACCTATATCTTGAGCTTGCAGACGTGTATGAAGAATGGGAAAAGTATGAGCAGGTATTTGACTGTCTGAAAAAAACACTTGAATTTGACCCGAATAGCGAAGAAGCGCTGAACCGCATGTGGTTTTGCGTAGAGTTCATTGAAAAATATCAGGAGAGCGTTGACTTTCATAAAATGCTGATTGACCGCGAGCCTTACAATCACCGCGCGTGGTTCAACCTTGGACATGCGTATTCCGGCTTGGGCGATTATGAAAATGCAGTAGATGCTTTTGATTTCGTGTTAGCCATTAATGAGAAAAGCGAATACGCCTACAAAGATTGCGGTGACGTGTTGTTCCGCATGGAGAACTACCGCAAGGCGATTGAATATTACAAAAGCAGCTTTGAAGTAGCGCGTCCCACAAAAGAAATTCTGTACAACATTGGCGAGTGCTACGAATGTTTGGAAGAATACGCGATGGCGCGCAACTACTACCGCAAGGCGGTGAATATGGACCCGAATTTTCATCCTGCGTTTTTCCGTATCGGCTTGTGCTACCACGCGGAGCAGAAGTGGAGCAACGCGCTCACTTCGCTCGAACGCGCCTGCAAGTTGAAAGATGATGACCCTGATTACATTGAGGTGCTTGCTGATTCCTACTATGAATTAGGCAATTTGGACTCTGCGATTGAATCGTTTGCAAAAGCGATTGACATTCGCCCCGAATCGCGCGAGGCATGGCTGGCGCTGGCGCGTACGCTGCTTGAGGCGGGCATGCACCGCGATTCTTTCACTGTGCTGGATGATGCCTGCGAGCAATTCGATGACCCGGCAGACATTTTCTACGTGAAGAGCGCTTACTATTTCCTTATTGGAAATAAAAAAGAATCGCTGCTGAATTTTGAAAAAGCGCTGCTCTTGGATTACAAGATGCACCCCATCGTTTTTGAAATCGCTCCGAACATGGAGAAGGAGTTAGCCGTGCAGCAGGTGGTGAATCAATATCGGGTTTAGTCGGCAGACGAAAAGTTTTCTGTTTACAGTTTACGGTTTTCAGTTGCGTTAATGTCCCCCTTGTGCGTGAGGATTGCGTAGAGGCGAAAGGGGTGCGGGTGTGCTTTGAGCGTTTGCAGGGGGATGATTTTTTATCATAACAGCGCTCGTTAAAAAGACAATACTATTTTTACCGCATGAGAAAATTCGGTTTAATCGGCAACCCGCTCGGGCATTCTTTTTCAAAAAAATATTTCACGGAGAAATTTGCGACTGAGTTCATCAATGAAACGGTGTATGAAAACTTTGAACTCCCGAAAATTGATTTGCTCCGAAATGTTGTTGCTGAAAATCCTGATTTGCGCGGGCTGAATGTTACAATCCCTTACAAGGAAGCGGTGATTCGTTATCTGGATGAATTGAGTGATGATGCTCTGGAAATTGGCGCGGTGAACACCATCAAGATTTCTTCCGGCAAGTTGAAAGGCTTCAACACGGATTATATCGGCTTCACTCGCTCACTGATTCCGCTGTTAAAACCTTCGCATAAAAAAGCGCTGATACTTGGCACAGGCGGTTCTTCGCTTGCTGTAAAATATGCGCTGGAAAAATTGGGAATTGAATATTTAATCGTTTCGAGAAACCCTTTTGAGGAGAATGAAATCGGGTATGATGCAGTCAACGAATCGTTATTGAATGAACATACGCTCCTCATCAACACCACACCGGTCGGGATGTTTCCAGATGTTTCAAACGCGCCTGAAATTCCTTATCAATTTCTTGGTGAGCAGCATCTGCTGTTCGATTTGATTTACAACCCTGAGGAAACAATATTCTTGAAAAGTGGGAAGGAGAAAGGCGCAACTACTAAAAACGGTTCTGAAATGTTAGCGCTTCAGGCAGAGGAAGCGTGGAAGATTTGGAATTCGTTTTGAGAAATTTCACGCAGAGGCGCAAAGACGCAGAGAAAATTAAAACAACTCTTTCAGCGGCAACTTTTCCTCTTCACCTTTCTCTGTTTCAGCTTTATCAAGCCACTTCTGCGGAATCGTTTTGCTGCTTTCCGCGCCTAATTCTTTCAGACGTTCTACTTTGCGCAGCAGGTTATCTTTTCCGGTGAGTTTGGTCATCGCGTCTGCATAAGCATCCTGCGAAGATTTGATGCGCTTGCCAATATCTTCCAAATCACTCAGCAGGCTTACAAACTTGTCGTAGAGCGAACCTGCCTGCCTTGCGATCTCGCGCACGTTTTGATTTTGATACTCTTGCTTCCACATGGAGGCGATGGTGCGCAGTGTAGCAAGCAACGTAGTCGGACTGATAACGACAATATTTTTTTCGAGCGCCTCTTGAAAAAGCGTGTTGTCGGTTTGCAGCGCAAGCCCGAATGCAGGCTCAATCGGAATAAACATCAGCACGAAGTCGGGACTTGCGTCATAGATGTTTTGGTAATTTTTTTCGCTAAGTAATTTGATATGTCTTCTCACCGACTGCACATGCGCGCGTAAATGCAATTGCTTCTCTGTTTCATTCTCATTGGAAGTAAATTTTTCATAATCAACCAACGACACCTTCGAGTCAATGATGACTTTTTTTCCTTCCGGCAGGTTAATAATCACATCGGGCTGTACGCGTCTTCCGTCTTCTGTAAGAAAACTTGCCTGCACGGTATATTCGCGCCCCTTTGTCAAGCCTGATTTTTCAAGGATGCTTTCAAGAATCACTTCGCCCCAAGTGCCTTGCGCTTTTGTGTCGCCTTTCAATGCGCGGGTGAGGTTGCGCGCTTCCTCGCTCATCTGCTGATTCAGTTCTTTGAGATTTTTTATCTGGTGAATCAACCCTTCATTTTTCAGTAATGTTTCCTTGTGCGTATCGTCCACTTTCTTTTCAAAATCTTTCAGCCTTTCTTTCAGCGGACTCAGGATTTCATCCATGTTTTGCTTGTTCTGCTCCGTGAATTTTTTGCTTTTATCTTCGAGCAGTTGATTTGCGATGTTTTGAAATTCAATCTTGAATTTTTCCTGCAAGAGTTCTACCTCTTTTTTTTGTTCACTCAACTTCGTTTGCAGATTTTCATAGGATACCGTCATCTTAGCCAATTCATTTTCGGCAGCGCGTGATTGCTGACGCTCTTTTTCTAATTGGTTTGAAGTTGCTTCCTGATTATCCGATAGAAGGTTATTTCTCTCCGAAAGCCTGCCAATTTCCTCTGTGAATTTTGAGCGTAGGAATAGCCATGCAAGCGCACAGCCGATAACTAATCCAATTAGAAGAAACAGAATTTCCATAGCTGTAAAGATAAACTTTAAGCGGGCGGAATTTGAGATGCGGCATGGAGTGAAAGGCGCAATTCCTCCGATGTTTTCCCCGTGCCGTCATGCTTCCAGCCCGGAGGCATATATAGATACCGCAGCTTGTCTTTGAAAGCAGGAGCGGCTTTTACATCCTTCCATAAGTCAGCGAATTCGTGCAACTGGCAATCAATGATGTTGTAACCGTGCCAGTTTTTGCGAATGCCATACGCAGGTTTTTCTTCTTCCGGTTGATAGCTGTGAAAAAATTTATCCCAGAAAATAAAAAAGCCGCCATAGTTGCGGTCGAGATATTTTACATCAGAGCCGTGATGCACACGATGATTGGAAGGCGTTACCAAAATTTTATCCAGTAATCCGAGCTTTTGCACAAACTCCGTGTGATACGCCAGCCCGATGAATTTGAAACCGGTGTCGAGAATGATGTAAATAAGCGGATGAATGCCGAGTAGTGGAATCCAAAAGAAAAACGGAAAATGAAACAACGCGTCAAACATACTGCCGCGAATGCCGGTGGTGAGGTCATAATGCTTTGGTGAATGATGCACGACATGCACACACCAGAAGAAACGTATTTCATGTTGCAGGCGGTGCGAGATGTAAAACAGAATATCATTGATGAAGAAACAAATCACCCACGCATACCACGCAAAACCCAAATCGAAAATTCGGTATTGATACACCCAACTTTGTACGCCAAACATCACAAGCGTATAAAAAACATACCCGCCACCAAATGAAAGCGCGCCACATGCAATGCCAAGCCAGCGCGATTTCTTGTCGCGCGATTTGCGTTGCAGAGCAAATACGATTGTTTCAAGAATGATTGCTGAGATACCAAACGTATAGAGCCCAGGCGAGAAATACGCGCTGAAGGTTTGTAATTGTTCAGCAAAAGACATGATGAAAAGTTAAGGAAATAATTTAGCCTCATCCCGCCCTTCTCCAAAGGAGAAGGAGTCCGAGCTATCTCGCATTGCATAGAGTAGATTCAATTCCTCCACTTAAAACTTATGACTTACAACTTAAAACTTACGACTTCACTCCAAACTCCAGTCAATCGCATTATAGCCTTTGTGTTTTAGAAGCTCGTTGGTTTTGGAGAAATGCTTGCAACCCATAAACGCGCCACGCGCCAGCGGGCTTGGATGCGCGGCATACAAGATGTGGTGTTTTGACTTGTCAATCAGGATGTCTTTCTCTTGGGCGAATCGTCCCCACAACAAAAAGATGATACCGGTGCGTTGCTCGGAAAGTTTTTGAATTACGGCATTGGTAAATTCCTGCCAGCCGATTTTTGAATGAGAGGCGGCTTCATTTGCCCGAACTGTCAGGAAAGCATTTAACAAAAACACACCTTGTTTCGCCCACTTTTCAAGGTTGCCATGCTTGGGAATGGGAATGCCTAAATCAGTATTTAGTTCTTTGAAAACATTGACGAGTGAGGGCGGAGGCGCGATTCCCTGCGGCACGGAGAAGCAAAGTCCGTGCGCTTGTCCCTTGCCGTGATACGGGTCTTGACCAATGATTACAACTTTCACCTCATCAAAAGGTGTGAGATTAAACGCATTGAAAATAAGCAGACCGGGAGGATAAATTGTCTTGCCGTTATTCTTTTCTTCGACCAGTGTTTGCTTGATTTTTTGGAAATACGGTTTTTGAAATTCTTCAGCGAGCGTTGCTTTCCAGGAGGGTTCTATTTGCGGGGCGATGTCAGCCATGCCGCTAACTTAATGAAGATTCGATGATTCGGTAATTCGATGGCGCGTTTCTGCGCTAACAGTTACTTTCTTAAATTTGCCCCCCGAAGTTTCAAATTTGAAGTTTAAAGTTTGAACTGAAATCAGCAACATCTTTAAACTTCAAGCCTTAAACTTCAAACTAAATAATGGCTCCGTAGCTCAGGGGATTAGAGCAATTGCCTTCTAAGCAATGGGTCACTGGTTCGAATCCAGTCGGAGTCACTTCTTCTCAAGAGTTTTAAGTCGTAAGCTTTAAGCTATAAGTCAGCTTCATCGCTTTCTTTATTTTCCAGTCTTTATGCTATCATCCACCGCTCCGTAGGCAGGTTAGCAATCAGAGGTTTTTTAGAGATACTTTATATTTACTGCCATGAAGGTAACATTACGCCTTATCCTCTTCCTGTCGGTAATCATTTTGGTTTCCTGCAAGAGCAAGCAAGCTAAAACCCCGCGCGATTCAGCCTACCTCATCCACGAGTTGAATCTCGCTTTGACGGAGGCCGTTGTGCAAGACGGTTTTTCTCCGCCCGTTGCAAGCAGGGTGTATGCTTATCCAAACATCACAGCGTATGAAGCGGTGATTCAAAACGATTCCAATTTTATTTCTTACGCGGGGCAATTGAAAGGTCTTGACGCATTGCCGCAGATGGAGGCGGAAAAAAAATATTCGCAGGAAATCGTGCTCGTGAAATCATTTTGCGATGTGGCAAGAGCGATGGTTTATCGCGACCATCTGATTGACGCGGAAGAAAAAAGATTGCTCGTTCTTTTAGAAAAAGAAACGGATGCGGAAACATTCAACAATTCCATTGCATTCGGAACACAACTCAGTGAAGCCATTCTCAAATGGGCAAATGCGGATGGATATTCGGAAACACGCAATATGCCCAAGTTTACCGTGGTGGACACTGCGGGTAGTTGGTTGCCAACACCGCCAAAATATATGGAAGCGCTGGAGCCGCATTTTATGAAGGTGCGCCCGTTTGTGTTGGATTCGACAAGCCAGTTTCGGGAAGCGCTTTGGTATCAGTTCAGCACAGACACGGCTTCTGAATTTTACAAGCGGACAAAAGAAGTGTACACGCTTGCTAACACGCTCACTGAAGAGCAGTTGGCGATAGCATGGTATTGGGACTGCAATCCATCACCGGCAGATATTCAGGGGCATGTAATGACTACAAAACGGCAAAACACTCCGGGCGGGCATTGGTTGGGCATTGCAAAAATTGCTGCAAAAAAAAATCATTTGAATCTTCCTGCAACCTGCGCGGTGTTATCGAAAACTGCCATTGCGCTTGCAGATGCGTTTAAAGTAATTTGGGATACGAAGTGCGCATCGAATAATATTCGTCCAGTTACGTACATCGGAAAATACATTGACCCCAATTGGAGTCCGCTGCTCGAAACGCCCAACTTCCCGGAGTTTTCCAGCGGACACAGCTGCATTTCTGCTGCCGCTGCATATGTATTGACACAAGAATTTGGTGAAAACTATTCGTTCATAGATTCTACCAATGTTCCTTTTGGAATTTCACCGCGCACATTTTCTTCTTTCAATGAAGCGGCAAAAGAAGCCGCCATCAGCCGCGTGTATGGCGGCATTCATTACATTCCATCGTGCGAAATCGGTGGGCAACAAGGAACAAAGGTGGGCGAAGTAGTAGCGGATAGAATCGTTACAGGCAAACAATCAGATGAGAAATGATTTGATTCTTTTAAGTTTGATAAAATTAGAAGGCACTCTATGAAATGCACCCATCTCAGTCAAGATATTCGCGCACAGATTGCAACGCTTTCGTTGGCAATTCTGCTATTTTCCTGCAACAGCAATCAAACTCAAGAGCGGGTTTCCGCAGTAAGCGATGAGGTTGCGCCCGTGAATCTTTTTGTTCCGCTTTCCCCTGAGAAAACAGGAATCACATTCGCCAACAAAGTGCTGATTAATAACAATATCAATTACGGCAGTTTCCAATACGTGTATAACGGTGGAGGAGTAGCGATAGGTGATATTAATAATGACGGGCTGCCGGATATTTTTCTTGCGTCCATTGAAACGCCTGAGAAACTTTATCTCAACGAAGGCAACATGAAGTTCCGCGACATCACGTTTCAGGCGGGCGTACAGGGAAAATTAGGATGGACTACCGGTGTTTCAATGGTGGATATTAATAATGATGGCTGGCTGGATATTTATGTCTGCTACTCCGGAGGCTATACCGATTTGAATGTGCGCGCCAATGAATTGTTTATCAATAATGGCGATTTAACTTTTTCGCAACGTGCGAAGGAATACGGGCTTGATGACAAGGGCTGCTCAACACAAGCTTATTTCTTTGACTACGATAAAGACGGAGACTTGGATATGTATCTCGTGAGCTATCCTCTGGATTTCAAAAACGGTCATCGCATGGATAATTATCCCTGGCAAGAACGCAACAAAGAAGAAGCAGGCTCGGACAAGCTTTACAAAAACAACGGTAACAACACATTCACCGATGTTACTAAACAAGCGGGCATTGAAAATCATGTGTGGGGATTATCAGCGGTGATTGATGATTTCAATCATGATGGTTGGGATGATGTGTATGTTGCCAATGATTTTCTTGGTCCCGATTTGCTTTGGATAAACAACAAAAACGGCACCTTCTCAGAGAAGCTCAAAGATTACATGAAACACATCACATTCAATTCGATGGGCGCTGACCTTGCCGATATAAATAATGATGGCTTGCAGGATTTATTCGTCTCCGAAATGGCGCAAACCGACCATGTGAGTTCCAAGCGATTGATGCCCAGCATGACCACCGACACTTTCTATAAAATGATTGAGAAGGGCTACTACTATCAATATATGGTGAATGCGCTTCAACTGAATGGCAAAGGCAGTTATAGTGAAATTGCTTTTATGTCGGGCATTTCGAAAACTGACTGGAGTTGGGCGCCCTTGTTTGCCGATTTTGACAATGACGGCTACAAAGATTTATTTGTCACTAACGGCATCCGCGATGCAGTTTCGGATAATGACTTCAAAACGAGTTATGCTGCCCTTTTGGACAAGGCTAATAAAGAAAAGCGCGCATTAAAGTACAGCGATTATGAACACCTGCTGCCCAAACTCAATCTCATGAATTTGATTTTTAAAAACAATGGCGATCTTACTTTTTCCAAATATAACAAGCAGTGGAATTTAACGGACACCATCAATTCAAACGGATGCGCTTATGCGGATTTGGATCTGGATGGCGACCTTGACCTTGTTGTAAATAATTATGAAGTCACCGCTTCCCTCTATGAGAATAAAGCAAACGAAGTGTATCAGAATAATTTCCTCCGCGTGCGGCTCATAGGTCCCGCTAAGAACGTAAATGGATTTGGGACGACTGTAAAAATATTCTATGACAAAGAAATGCAGTTGCAGGAAATGCAGCCCGTGCGCGGATTTCAGTCATCCGTTGAGCAGGTGCTGCACTTCGGTATCGGCAAGCGGGATAACATCAACAAGATGGTGGTGGAATGGCCTGACGGAAAAATTCAGCAGCTTTCCAATGTTGCTCCCAACCAAATGCTGGTGATGAATTATGATTCTGCGCGCGCCAATCCATCGAAAGAAGAAATTGTAAAACCGATTTTCACCAGCGCTGAAAAGGAATTGTCGCTTGCTTACAATCACCAGGAAAACAACTACAATGATTTCAAAAAAGAAATCCTGTTGCCCCACAAGCAGTCGCAGCATGGACCGTTTATCAGCGCGGGTGATGTGAATGGTGATGGCTCGGAAGACTTTTTTATCGGTGGCGCGGCAGGATTTGCAGGAACATTATTCCTGCAGAAGAATGGAAGTTTCAGCAAAGCAACTACGCAGCCGTGGGAAGCGGAGAAAGAATGTGAAGACATGGCTTCCCTCCTGTTCGATGCCGATGGCGACAACGATTTGGATTTATATGTCGTGAGCGGTGGCAATGAATTTTCCGAAGGCTCGCCCTTATTGCAAGACAGGCTCTATGTGAATGACGGTGTCGGAAATTTTAAAAGAAATAAAGAAGCATTGCCCGATGAGTTCACCAGCGGAATGCGCATAGCCGCAGGCGATTATGACAAGGATGGCGACTCCGATTTATTTATCGGGGGAAGAAATGTGCCCGGGCAATATCCTTTTCCGCCCTCAAGTTTCCTGTTGAGAAATGACGGAGGAAAATTCACCAACGTAACTGCCGAGCATGACAAGCTGCTTGCCGCGCCCGGCATGGTCACCGATGCTGCGTTTGCAGATTATGATGGCGACAAAGATTTGGATTTGATTTTAGTTGGCGAGTGGATGCCCGTCACTGTTTTTGAAAATGCGAACGGAGTTTTTCACAATCAAAATGCGGGCTTGCAGGAAACCACGGGCTGGTGGTATAGCCTTGCCGCTGCCGATATTGACCGCGATGGAGATATGGATTTCATTGCCGGCAACCTCGGGCTGAATGCAAAATATAAAGTTGGCAAAGGCAAGCATTTTGAAATCTATTGCAACGATTTCGACAAGAACGGCAGCTATGATATTGTACTCACCAACTATGAAGGCGAAAAGCAATATCCCGTGCGCGGGCGCGAATGCTCGTCACAGCAGATGCCCTTCATCGTGGATAAATTTCCCACCTACAAAAGCTTTGCTGAAGCCACCGTTGAAGAAATTTATACCAAGGAGCAACTCGATGCCGCGCTGCATTATGAAGCGAAGGAATTCCGCAGCAGCATTCTCCTCAATAACGGCAACGGCACGTTCACGGTGAAGCCGCTGCACAACCTCGCGCAGGTGGCGCCCGTCAACGACATCCTCGTGCTCGACATCAATGGCGATGGCATCAGCGACCTCGTGCTGGCAGGCAACCTGCACGAAACCGAGCCTGAAACCGTGCGCTATGACGCAGGCACAGGGCTTTGCCTCATCGGTGATGGCAAGGGCAGCTTCACGCCCCTGCGCAGCTTTGAGTCAGGTTTTTTGGCTGATGGCAATGTGAAAGATTTGCAACTGATACATGCCGGAAAAAATCAGCTCCCGCACCTGCTCGTGGGCAACAACAGCGGCACGTTGCAGGCATTCAGCATTGCTTCTTCCGTGCCTGTGGAAATTTCAGCGGCAAAATAATATCCGAATCGAAACTGCTATGCATCTCTGCGTGAAATTATTTTAGTGGTGAAAGTTTGAATAGACCTCTTCGGAAAATGTAATTCTCATTTAGAGAAAGCCTCTTTTGTTTATGATGCAGTTTGGACTCCCCTCTCCAAATGGAGAGAGGGCGGGGGTGAGGCGGTGCAAAAGAGCGCGTTACCCTTTAGTCAAAGAGTATTTTCCGAAGAAGTCTAATAATTGAGGATGCGTATTAATGTCTGTCGCTAAGCACTTCTCAAAGGCAAAGCAAATAAGCAGTGAGGGCATCCTTTTCTTCTTTGCTCAATTGCAACTCAAGCACGATGTTGAAAAATTCAACCGCATCGGGCAGGGTGGGGCAGCGTCCGTCATGCAGATAGGGCGGTGCATCCTTGATGCCGCGCAGGGGGAATGTTTTTATGGGTCCTTCGGGGCGACCGGCATAGAAGCGCTCCACCCCGAGGTCGTGCATATAATCATCCACGAAGGCGGGACCGTTGTGGCAGGCGCTGCATTTTGCTTTGCCCCAAAAAAGCTGCTCGCCCTGCAACTCCTGCGGGGTGCATTTTTCAGCGATGAGCTTATTGAACACATCGAGCTTGGGCGCGGGCGGAAAATCCAGGATGCTATTGAAATCGCCCATGCGATTAGATACTTGCTTCTGCTGCGCGCGCGGACCGATTGCCTGCATGAGAGCCTGGTCGCCATCAAAATATTCTTCGACTTCGGCAAAGTGATCCATGCTGCGGATGGCGCGTTTTGAAGAAAGCAGCATCAGGTTGTAGTTGCCGCGCATGGAAGGTGTTTTCGTGCGCAGGCGCGCCATGTTGGGGCGCGAGTCGGGGGCGAGTTCAAAGGCTCCGTTGGTATGCCCGTTCACGTGGCAGGAAAGGCAGGATACGCCCGCGCTCGGCTCCAGCGTAACGCGATGCGTGGTGTGATTGAACCACGTGGTGGGCGTGGACTTCAGTAATTCTTTTAAGCCCTCCAACTGTTCAGGAGTGAGCAGTCCGTCAAACATTTCAAAGAAATTTCCCATCGTGATTTCTTCGCCTTTTGTTACATCGCCCAATTCTTTGTGTGTAGTGAGGAATAAGGGCGGGGGGAACTCAGGCAGATAAATGTCGGGAAAATCATGGTCAACATCCATGCGGTTATGCTCGGGGTGAATGATATTCCATTGATTTGGAAACACCATGTGGGCAATGGTTTGAATGGGATGGGCGAGGGGCTTGTAGGGAAAAAGGTCTTTCTTTTTTATTTCATCGGCAGAGAGCTTGGCAAGTTCTTCATAGGATTTGTAGCCATCGGGCAATCGCGCAATGGGACCTTTCATCACGGCTTTTCTGCCGCCCGACATCATCACGCCCGGCATCACTGCCCCGCTGAAATCATAGCGGGCGTTCATGTATGCCTTTACATCTTTCATCAACTCGGGCTTTTGTTTTTTGTGGAAAGCCACCCACGCATCCCACGACATGGGCAGTTCGGGAGTCATGTAGGAGGAGTTGCCTTTTCCGGCATATCTCCAAAGGTCAAACGGGGTGCGGTCGCCTTTTTTTAAATCAGGATAAGGGAGCAGTTTGTCAATGTAGCCATCGCCCAGCCCGTAGTCGCTCGCTTTGTAATCAGGCGTGGTGGCGCCACGGCTTTGCAGCAGGAAGAGGTCATTGTCAGTAGCGGGTTTATCGCTGGCATGCGCAAGGCTTCCATCTTTGCCAAGTTGTAAAACAGTGAGGAGAATCACCACAGCGACAAGCACACCGATGAGGATATTTTTTTTCATGCTCTGTTTTTAAAAAGCAGTTTGAAAAATCTATTTGAAAAGATAATAAAAATCGAGAGGAAGTAATTTGTCTTACTTATACACTTTCAGCGAATCATTGTTTTGTGCCACGATGAAAAGAGTTGCGTTCAATGCCTTGTTAAAAATCTTTACCATTCCCTTGGCATCGCCCGGCACATTGAATCCACTCGCCTCGCCACTGAGCGGCTTGAATTTTCCTTTTCCATCGCCCAACAGCATCAATCCGCCCAGCGCATCATAGTTGCCATACTCAAAATGGTTGGAGTAGGAATTGCCTGATAAGAGAATATCAAGATTGCCGTCAGCATTTACATCAAAGGACTGAATGCCATACACGGGCGCAACCTGCGCTTCGTTGGGGAACGGATGAACGGAGAAATTTCCATCGCCAAGATTTTCAATGTAGCAACTTGTCAAGATTGTAGCTTGCCGCTTGTAGCTTGAGGCTTGCTGCTCAGGCGTGAAGATATCGTTTATGGAAGCCTTCGCATAATTTTCAAACGTGTAAAATTTGTTGTTGAATGCGGGCATTTGCTCGCAGAACAAATCCCGATTCACAAATGGAACATTTTTTCCGGTGATGTAATGAAACACAACAGGATCGCTCGTTCCGTTGTTATCAAAATCGCCTGCATAAATGGTGACAGGTTCTTTTTCAGATGCTTTGAAGATGGAATTCAACCCGTGATTACCGGCAATGAAATCCAGGTCGCCATCCTTGTCGAAATCGTTAGCAAGGATTGTATTCCACCAGCCGGTGAAATTATTCAGAGAGGAAATGGAGGATTTGGTAAATGTGCCATTTTTGTTTTCAAAAATTGTTGGCGGCATCCATTCGCCCACTAAAAGCAAATCACTTGATTTGTCCTTGTTGTAATCAACCCAGGCAGCGGCAGTTACAAGTCCGATAGCGCGGAGTTCGGGTGCAACTTTATCGGTGACATCTTCGAATTTTCCATTCGTGTTTTGCAGCAGCAGGTTTCCCGGAGGCATGGGATAACTTTCGGGCGCCATTCTTCCGCCCACAAACAAATCCAGGTCGCCATCCAAATCAAAATCAAACGCAGCGACACAGGACGTATAAATGCGGATGTCGGGAAGCGCATCACTGGCAAATGTGAATTTGCCTTTTCCGTCATTCAGAAATAATCTATCCCTAAGTGAAGGCGAATTCGTCTCAAACTCGCTGCTGCCGCTGCCGATGTACAAATCGGGAGCGCCATCGTCATTTGCATCAAAGAAAGCGCAGGCTGTCTCTTCATACTGCATATCGGAAGCCCAGGGTTGTGCTGCGGAGATTTTGAATTTACCGTCTTGCTGCTGCACATACAGTTTCCCGGATTGTCCTGCTGCACCGCCCACATAGAAATCATCCAAGCCGTCCTTATTTACATCTGCGGCAGCGATGCAGGGTCCTTCTTTTGAAAACATGCGGTGAAACAGGCGGTAATTTTTAAAATCGTTGTAGGGAGATTCAACATGAACAAAAGGCTCTGTTAAAAGTGGATTTGTCACGTCATTAAAAATTGTGGGTTTTTTTGTGGTTGAATACAGGGTATGATTTTTTGCATCCTGCTCTTTCAACGTGTAGAATTGATTTGCTTTGATGTTGTATTGCGTTTCCGTTTTTCCGCCAAGCCACACCACTTTCAGGCTATCAATAGTGGCAATCGTGTCTAACCCGAAATGCAAGATGGGTTCGGGAGATGATTTGTAGCCGCGCACGCAGGAAAGTTCTTTCAGCTGCATGTTGCCTCCAGTGAAAACATACACTCGCGCACCTAACCCAAAATCATTTTGCTTTTCACCGGCAAGCTTCACGCGGAAGAAATTTCTGTGTAGTTTTTCACTTGCGTGGTTCTCATAGATAAAAGCAACGGTGTCAATATTATTGATGACGATGTCCAAATCCCCGTCATTATCAAGGTCGGCAACAGCAGCGCCCCGGCTGTGAACAGGCTTATCTAAGCCCCATGCTTCGCTCATCTTCGTGAATGTGAGGTTGCCGTTATTCTTAAAAATGGAATTCATGGTTTTCACCGAAGGCAACTGATTCATTTTCTCTTTCCCGTAGGCGAAATAATCAGGGTGCGCCATTTTGGTATAATCTTTCCCATAATTTGTTTTCACGAAATCCATGTTGGTGATGTCGCGCTTAATTCCGTTTGCCACAAACAAATCATCCAGCCCGTCATTATCGAAATCAGCAAACAGGCTTGCCCAACTCCATTCCGTGGCTTCCACGCCTGCCATGCAGCCGATGTCCTTGAATTTTTTTCCTTGCCGGTTCAGTTGCAGCATGTTCCGCTGATACTGCGCCATGCCGTTTTTCTGCATGTAGTTATAGGTTTCGATGGAAAAAGGAACCAGATTCATCTTGCGCCTCACTGCGCCTTCGGGCATCATCTCTCCGCTGAACAGGTCGAGCCATCCATCATGATTGATGTCTGCAAAGTCAGAACCCATAGACGACATGGTGGATTTGGGCAGAACCTCAGATGATTTTTCGGTGAACGTCTTATTTCCGTTGTTCATATAGACGTAATCCTTTCCAAAAAAATCATTGGCAATATAGAGGTCCAGCCAGCCGTCATTATTAATGTCTGCCGTAGAAGCGCTTTGTCCCATGCACCGCTGCGTGAGGATGCCTGCTTGTTCGGTTACGTTGATGAATTGGTCGCCAATATTTTCAAGAAAACGATTTGCAAAAACCTGAAAGGGCGGACGTGATTGATAAAAGTTGAAGTCAAAGGCGTTGCCCTTGTCGGGGGAAGTCAATATAAAGGCGTCAAGGTCGCCATCATTATCATAATCGAAAAAGTTTGCTGATAAAGTGTAGCCAACGATATTAAGTCCATAGGTCTGCCCTTGCTCCCTGAAGGTGAGATTTTGCTGATTAATAAAAAGAAGGTTGCTGCCGTAGTCGGTAAACTGCGTATTGTCAGCATTTGCTTCCAACCCATATTTGGTAAGGTAGATGTCTAACCATCCGTCACCGTTGATGTCGACAAGGAAAACGGCTTCTGTTTTGCATTTTTTTATTCCATCAGTAACTCCTGATGTTTCAGTGATGTCTTCAAAAACAAAATTTCCTTTATTGAGAAAAAGGCGGGTTTTATCTTCACCTCCTGCAAAGAGGATGTCAGCGAGTCCGTCATTATTCATATCGCCTGTGCTTACCCCGGAACCTGTGCTGAAGCCTGTGAGGTCATCAGGGTCGGCTGTGAATGTTGTTCTGAAATCAACTTTTGAATGAGCAACCGGAACCAGCGTGAATAAAGAATCCGGATTTTCCTCTTTCAGATTATTCTTGCAGGCAACGAGGGAGAAAACCCATAAAACCCAAATGCTCTGATGATTTCTCATGCGCCCGCTGTTTTTATTTTATTGAATTTTGTATTGCTTCTAATAGTTGTTTATTAAATCAAAATTCAGGATTGAAGTTGTGAAAAGTTTACGGATTGGCGCTTACATAATTCTTGTACTTCTTTTTCAGGAGGCTGTACTGCGGTTTTTATTTCCTGTTCCTGAAATTAAAAACTTCAACCGCATCAACTACATCCAACTCGCCTCGGCTGAACAAGGCAAGCCGGTGCGGAATATGTTCCTGTCGTCTATATCACTACCCGATACGGCAGCAGAATTTATAGAAACACTTAATAACTATGGATTTCGCGACAGGAATTGGAAAATGCAAAAGCAGCCCGGCAAAAAGCGCATTCTGTTGGTGGGCGACAGCTTTGCAGAAGGGATTTTAGCGGAAGATGCTGAAACGGTTTCCGCATCGTTTCAACGGGACGCTGATAAAGCAGAAGTTGAAATAGATTTGATGAATATGGGAATCGCCTCCGGCAACCTTAATACTTACGCAAAGCTTATTGTTGATGCGCTACCCTTATTCCAACCGGATTACATCCTCCTTCTTACCTATGCGAATGATAATTATTATTTCAAACCTTTCAATACGCTTGCGCCCATAAAGCCTGAATTCAACAACAAGCTTAAACCGAGGTTATGGGAACTGATTGAAATATTGCAGAGAGATGAAATGCTCCCTTTCAGGTTTCCAATAAAAAAAAGTTATTTCATTACTACAGACCTTATCAATAAGCAACTCAACGATGCGCCTGACGGTGAGCGCACGCTCAGAGAGGAGGTAACGCCTCATATCGCTGACGCAATTCGCAGCGGAAAATTTGATCCGGGAAATGTTGACATCATTTACAGAAAGGAGGAAAGATTCCGTCAGCTCATTAATATTTCAAATGAGCTGGCTTTTCTTAAAAGCTATTGCAGCAAATACGGAGTGGAGTTATTCGTTGCCCATTTACCCTCGCGCAGCCAGGTAACAAATTATTATTACACCTTTCAAAAAGAAAGTTGCAGGTCATGCCCCGATTCGATGGATCTGACTGGTGAAACATACAAGCAACTTGTAAACGCTTTATCGCACAATTGCCAGGAATTAAAAATCCCGTTTCTCGATTTGTCTCCTTTGGTTTGGGAAGAAGAAAAAAGAGGCAATCATCTTTATTGGAATTATGACGTGCACATGCGTGGCAAGGGATACGTGTGGACAGGAGAAAAACTATTTAGTTGGTATAAAGAACAATTGCGCTTAAATAGGAGCAACCTGAAATAATTGCTAACAACAAGTTGTTTTAGTCCTCTCACTTTTTCTTTTAAGGGCAGTTCTAAAAATTCTATTTCCAACTCCCTCTCCTTGTGGAGAGGGATGGGGTGAGGCGGTAAAAAAGCAATTTTTAGAACTGCCCTTAAATAAAAATTGACTTTTCTCAGTGCCGCGAATAAATTACGGAATTGAAACTCGGAGCATTTCAAAAATTTCACGCGGAATTAACCGAGATTATTAAACATCTTTCATAGCTTTAACCCTGCGGAATCATGGCAAAACATCCCAACAAGATTGATATTATCAAGCGGTTCATGGAAATCTACATGAATAAATTTGAAGCAAGCCCCGATGCGCGGAAACTCTTGGTGAGTATGATTACTGACGGCATCACCGACCCCGAGCGCCTGAGGAATTACATGATTGTAAGCGACTATTATGAAAGGCTTGAAAAAAACCGCGGACGCAGCAGCAACACAGTAATTGAAGTGGCGGAGATTTATAACATCAGCGAACGGCAGATTCAGAATATTCTATACAAATGGTCAGGAAAATATAAGGAAGCGAGTAATGTGGCAAAGTAAATTTTTGCGAAAACTGCGTAAGTATAAACACGTATTTTTATATTCTTGACGATGGAAGAGGGCAGAGCGTTTGTTGAATTTTTGAAAAGTGATATTTTGGGAGATTATTATGTAGAGGAGAAAGTTTCAAAAAAAGTTTGAAAAGAATTGGATTTATTGATTAATTTGGATTAAATAGCCTTGAAGAAGGCGAATTATTTTTTTAAAAAACCCCTGTATTCCTATGGAAAGGACTCTTTACCAACCAACCAACCCTTCACATTCAATTGTGATTGAAACGTGTTGTTCAGCAACTGTAGTATGCGAGAACAATAAAAAAAGCAAAGGCTTATTGCAGTATTTTCATGCAGTAGGCTTTTTTGTTTTATTGCTGTCGCTCGGGCTTTCGCTTGACACCAATGCGCAATGCGCCATGTCAGGTTTCGGTCCAATCGTCAGTGAAACGCCTCCGGGATGTAATCAAACTACTCAGGTTTCTATGGGGAGTAATACTTATAGTTGGCTCTTCTTGACAGCGGGTGCGCAATACGAAGTATCAACCTGCGGCTCAAGTTTCGATACCCAGCTTTCAGTTTGGAAGTATGATGGTAACGCCAATAACTTCTACGCCTATGGTGATGACAATGGTCCATGGTGTGGTGGAACCACTGCCTCGTTAACGATTCAGCCGGCAGCTACGGACTGGTATCGGGTTCAGGTGAACAGGTTTAACTGTCAGGGGCATGACTTTACTGGCGTTTCTGCTATCTTGAAATATCGCCAGATTCCTCCGACTATCAGTGCTGCTTCAGGGGTTCTTTGCAGCGGAGCGTCAACTACAATCACGGCTACCCAATCGGGCGGAACATGGTCAGCATCCTGCACAAGTTCAGGATGTAGCATTACTCCTATCAACGGAACTCAGGCAACATTCGTAGCTCCGAACTTAAATGCAACGCATACTATTACATACACTTTGGGTAATTGCGCTGCTACCACTACGGTAACCTCTTATTTATTTCCCACAGCTACGATTTCGGGTCCGACTAACGCATGTGTAGGCTCTTCGGTAACATTTACCGGTGTTGCTTCTGCGGGAAGCGGTACGATTACGAATATCACTTTCAGGAGAAATAGTTCAACCGTGCAGTCAGGCACAGGTACTACTTACACCATTAACCCTGTTTCTGCTGCTCATGCCGGAGTTTATGACATTACTGTAACACAGAGTAATGGAGGATGTTCTGCCTCATCTTCAAATCAAGTAACATTGAATGTGAATGCGAATCCTACCACAACGGTTAGTTGCACAAACTGCTTTGATACAAATAATTTCTGCTATAACGGAACGGCAACGCTTAGCGCGGGAGCTGCAGCGGGTTGCGGAACGATATCAACATATCAATGGTCTCGGAATGGTTCGCCAATTTTGGTGAATGGAGCAGGGGCAAATCTGATTGTTTCTACTGCAATACACGGCACGGGTACTCATAATTATCGAGTAGTAGTAACAAACTCATGTGCGCCAGGATGCTCGACCACATCGGCAGATTATTCACTGACTTCAAACCCGCAAATTTTTGCAAATGCAGGTTCTCCGCAAACGATTTGTCCTCAGGGCGGAAGTTCGGCTAATTTGGGCGGCAGTCCTTCAGGCAGCGGAGGCACGGGTGCGCTTACCTATCTATGGACGCCAGCAACCGGTTTAAGCAGCGCTACCGTTTCGAATCCAATCGCGACCCCTCTTTCAACCACGTTTTATACATTACGGGTTACAGACTCTAAAGGATGTACAGCTACTTCCACTGTAAATATCACAGTTCAGGATATTACTCTTCCAACAATCACATGTCCTTTTAATGTTTCTCAATTCAACACTGCTGGGCAGTGCGGCAGGATAGTATCCTATACTACTCCATCCTTTGGCGATAATTGCCCCAGCCCAATTTTTGCTCAGTTAACAGGGCTTTCCAGCGGTTCTTTCTTCCCGGTTGGGGTTACGACAAACACGTTCAGGGTAACAGATGTTTCCGGAAATACGGCTCAATGCAGTTTTACGGTAACGATTGTTGATAATGAATTTCCTCTTTTCACTTGCCCTGCCAGCTTAACTAAAAACAACGACATAAATGTTTGCGGAGCGGTAACAACTTTTACAGGTAGTCTTAGTGATAATTGCCCGGGTACTACAGCCTTACTTTTAACTGGTTTTCAAAGCGGTTCTACTTTTCCTGTCGGAACTACACTTGTAAGTTTTAGAGCTACTGATGCTTCCGGTAACAGCACTACATGCAGTTTTAATGTAACAGTAAATGATGTGCAGGCGCCCTCAATCACCTGTCCGGCTAATATTTCACAAGGCGCTGATGGATCTTCTTGTGGCGGAACGGTGTCTTATAGCGTTTCCTCCAGCGATAATTGCACAAACCCCCCGACACTTACATTGCTTTTAGGTTTATCAAGCGGTTCTTTATTTCCTGTGGGAACCACTACAGTAAGATGGAGGTCAACAGATGCGTTTAGTAATTCAGCAACATGCACTTTTACGGTAACAATTAATGAAACCGCGCCTCCGGTTATCACTTGTCCTGCGAGTATCTCTGTATTTAATTCTCTCGGTTCATGCGGAGCATCAGTAGCTTATAGCACACCAACAGCAACGGATAATTGTATTACTGTAAGCGTAGCTCAACTGAGCGGTTTAGCAAGTGGCGCATTTAACCCGGTTGGAGTTACAACGAATGTGTGGAGGGCTACTGACCTTCAGGGAAATTCAGCTTCGTGCAGTTTCACTGTTACAGTTGTAGATAACAAGCCACCAACGGCACTGTGCAAGAGTATTTCAGTTACCCTGAGCGCAGGCGGCAGCGCTTCGATTGTTGCCAGCCAAGTGAATAATGGCAGCACGGATGAGTGCGGAGTGGCGACATTAAGCGTAACTCCGAATGCGTTTGGTTGTTCAAATGTTGGCGCAAATACAGTTACACTCACTGTTACTGATGTAAATGGCAATGCAGCAACGTGTTCTTCAACTGTAACCATTATAGACGCAACAAATCCCGTTGCAGCTTGTCAAAATATTACTATCCAGTTAAATGGTGCCGGCAGCGCATCTATCATACCTTCACAGATTAATTCTGGTAGTAGCGATGCCTGCGGATTTGTATTAACGGCTTCTCAAACGTCTTTTGGTTGTGTGAACGTGGGAAATAACACCATTACTTTAACAGCCACTGACCCGAGCGGAAATACCGCAACCTGCACTTCAACGGTAACGGTTCAGGATGTAACGCTTCCTGTAGCTATTTGTAAGAACATTACAGTTCAGTTAAATTCTTTAGGAACAGTTTCTATCACTCCGGCTCAAATTAATAATGGCAGCAGCGATGCGTGCGGAGTTACTTTGACTGCTTCGCCAACTACATTTGGTTGCGTGAATACCGGTGCGAATACTGTTACCCTGACGGTTAAAGACCCAAGCCTTAATACTTCAACATGCACGTCAACTGTTACGGTGCAGGATTTGGTTCTTCCTGTAGCTCTCTGTAAGAATATCACAGTTAACCTGAGTGCTGCCGGAGCTGCTTCAATAGTAGGAGCAGCTGTGAATAATGGCAGTAATGACGCTTGCGGAATTGCTACATTAAGTGTGTCACCGAATAGCTTCACATGCGCCAATGTTGGTGGAAATGCAGTAACATTAACTGTTACAGACACGAAAGGAAATGTTTCAACCTGTGGCGCTGTAGTTACTATTCAGGATGCTACTTTGCCAAATGCAATCTGCCAAAATATTACGCTCCAACTCAATGCTTCAGGGGTAGGTTCTATTACGGCAGCGCAAGTGAATAACGGAAGTAATGATGCTTGCGGAATTCAGTCGTTGGCGGTGTTCCCGTCCAGTTTTAATTGTTCGCATGTAGGTGCGCAGCAGGTTGTGCTTACTGTTACGGATGTGAACAGCAATCAAAATACTTGTATCGCGAGTGTGAATGTTCAGGACCTGGTACCCCCGGTTGCATTGTGTCAGAGTTATACATTAGAACTTGATTTCGCAGGTACGGGAACTGTTACTCCTGCTAATATCAATAATGGAAGCAGTGATGCGTGCGGTATTCAAAATCTTGGAGTTACAGGAACATCCAGTGTAGGCAGTTATACAAATGCGGCTGGCGTATTCTATAATTGTAATGATGTGGGTACCTCACCTCACACGATTGTATTGGTAGTTACGGATGTAAATAGTAACACTGCTACCTGCACTACTTCAATTACGGTAATTGATAACATCCCACCGGTGATTGAGTGCAATAACGTAACTAAAAATAATGATGTCAATGTGTGTCAGGCTTTTGTAAGTATCCCTGCAATTACGATTTTAGACAATTGTCTTGCATCGGGCATCACCAGCGTTACCAATTCTTACACTGGAACAAATAATGCTTCCGGAACTTATCCGGTTGGTACGACATCTGTGACTTGGACTGTAACGGATGCTTTTAATAATACATCTACCTGTGTTTTCACTGTGACAGTAGTAGATAATCAAGCCCCGACATTTGATAACCCGATTAACACATTTACGATTACAAATCCGGGAGTATGCTTGGGAACTCTCATTATTCCAACGCTTTATAATATAAATGATAATTGCGGTGTGCAAAGCGTTGTGAATTCCTATACAGGAACAAACAATGCTACCGGCAATTACCCTGAAGGACTTACCGTGATTCTATGGACAGTTACGGATATTCATGGAAATGTTACCACGAAGCCACAGTTTATTGCGGTGATTGATTTTGAAAATCCTGCTGTTGTATCAGGCACATGTCCCGGTCCAATCACGATTGGAACGGATGCAGGTGTTTGTAAAGCAAGTGTTGCCCTGACAGCTCCTTCTTATACTGATAATTGTGGTATCGGATTAGTATTTGCAACGGTGAATAATGTTGTAATAAATGGCGTACAGGATAACTTTAACTTCGGCACTACTACCATTGTTTGGAAAGCAATTGACATTAATGGCAACTATAATCAAACATGTTCGCAAACAATTACTGTTGTGGATGATGATGCCCCTGCTATTACGTGTCCGGCAAATGTTGCCAAGAATACAGATTTGAATGCCTGCAGCGCGGTGACGGCTATTTCAGTGCCTGCTACATCTGATAATTGCGGTGTTCAATCGGTAACAAATAATTTTACAGGGACAAATAGCGCATCCGGAACTTATCCGGTTGGTACAACAACAGTAATTTATACTGTTCGGGATATTCATAACAACACGACAACATGTACCTTCACGGTTACTGTAACGGATAACCAGTTACCAACCATCACGTGTCCTGCTAACATAACACAGAGCGCAGGTGCAGGTGTATGTACTGGTGCTGTTTCTGTAAGTGTGCCGGCAACTGCCGATAATTGCACTGTTGCAACAGTTGTTAATAATTTCAATTCCACAACTAATGCTTCGGGTACCTATCCTGTCGGGTCAACGACAGTAATCTGGACGGTAACAGATGTAAACGGGAATTCAAAACAATGCACGCAGACTGTAACTGTTAATGACGAAGAAGTTCCATCAATCACCTGCGCATCAGAGCAAACACAGTCAGTTGATGCAGGTCAGTGCGGAGCAAATGTTAGCGTTACCGGACCTTCCTCTGATGATAATTGCGGTGTAGATTTAGTAATAAATGATTACAATGGATCAGACGATGCTTCAGATAATTACGCTGTGGGGACTACAACTGTAACTTGGATTGTGTTGGATGTAAATGGAAATGTATCCCAATGTGAGCAAAATATCACAGTGGTTGATGATGAGGCTCCGGCTATTGGTTGCGCTGCCGCTCAAACTCAATCGGTTGATGCAGGCGTTTGTGAAGCTAATATGACAGTTGTGTCGCCTTTAACCTCAGACAATTGTGCGGTTGATTTAGTAATCAACGATTACACAGGTACGGATGATGCATCGGGCGTTTATCCTGTCGGTACGACTACATTGACATGGATAGTGCTTGATATTTACGGAAATGTAAATTTCTGTACGCAGGATTTAACCGTTGTGGATGACGAAAACCCGACAATTGCCTGTGCGGCAAACCAAACGCAGACTGCCGATGCAGGAGTTTGTAATGCTTCTGTTGCAGTGATAGCTCCACTTACAAATGATAATTGCAGTGTGGATGTTGTTGTGAACGACTATAATGGTTCTTCGGACGCAAGCGATGTTTATCCGGTAGGCGCTACTACATTGACATGGACTGTTCTTGATATTTATGGCAATCCTGCTCAATGCACACAAACCATTACAGTAACGGATGACGAACTGCCTGTAATCACCTGTGATATTGCGCAGGCACAGACTGCCGATGCGGGTGTTTGTAATGCAGCAATGATTGTGAGCAGCCCCATCTTCTCAGATGATAATTGTGGAGTAGCATCTGTGCTGAATGATTTCAATAATTCAGCAGATGCTTCAGATACATATCCTGTCGGCACAACAGTGCTTACCTGGACAGTAACTGATGTAAATGGCAATACCGCACAGTGTACGCAAAGCATCACAATTACAGATGACGAATTGCCGGCAATTACGTGTGCTGCAAATCAAGCACAAAATACAGACCTTGGCGCTTGTGATGCATCGGTAACTGTGGTTGGTCCTTCAACATCAGATAATTGCGCTGTTAGTTCTGTTGAGAATGATTACAATGGCACAAGCAATGCAAGTGACACGTATCCGATTGGAACAACCACAATCACCTGGACTGTGACGGATATACATGGTCACAGCGTGCAATGTTCACAAGATGTAACGATTTCAGACGTGCAGAATCCGGGAATTACTTGTGCTCCTAACCAAACTCAAACAGCAGATGCAAATGTTTGTAACGCAGATGTAGTTGTTACTGCTCCGGTAACCAGCGATAATTGCGGAGTTGCTTCTGTATCAAATAATTACAACGGAACATCGGATGCGAGCGATAATTATCTTGTAGGTACTTCAACCATAATATGGACAGTGACTGACGTGCATGGTAACTCTTCTCAGTGTACTCAAACAGTTATAGTGACAGATAATGAAGCTCCGCTTATTAATTGCCCATCCAGTATGGTTGTGAATACAAATGCAGGAGTTTGTCAGGCTGCCGTTACAGTTCCAGTGCCTGCAACAGCAGATAATTGCGGAGTTGCAAGTTTGGTTAACAATAGGAATGGTTTGGCAAATGCGAGTGGAACATATCCATTGGGACTAACCACTGTGAAGTGGACTGTTACTGATATTCATGGAATTACTTCTACTTGCACTATAACAATAACCGTAATAGATATAGAATTACCGACAATTACTTGTCCGCCTAATAAAACAGTAAATAATACCTATGGCTTATGTACAGGCAATGTGGTAATTAACCTTCCTTCTGTAGGAGATAATTGTGGAGTAGCAGGTTATTCAAACAACTATAACGGAAGCATCATCGCATCGGATACCTATCCGGCAGGTGTAACAACTGTTACTTATACAGTTAACGATGTAAATGGAAACAGCAATTTGTGCAGTTTCACGGTTACTGTGAAGGACATTCAACCTCCATTTGTTGCTTGTCCTACGAATGTTACACAGACGGCTGATGCAGGTGTCTGTGAAGCGTATGTAATTATTCCTGAGCCTTTCACAAGTGATAATTGTGGAATGGATACGATCATGAATGATTTTAATGACAAGGCAATTGGAAGTGATATTTATCCGGTGGGGACTACTACATTGATTTGGACTGCAATTGATGTGAATGGAAATACGACAACTTGTACGCAGACAGTGACAGTTACTGATGATGAATACCCGGTGATTTCATGCGATCCGCATCCGGTTTATAACACAGATGCAGGTGTTTGCGAAGCCTTTGTTGCGAGCATTACACCAAACGTAGGCGATAATTGTGGCGTTGCAGGTTTGGTGAATGATTATACGGGTACGTCTGACGCAGGCGCTGTCTATCTGATAGGAACTACCACGATAACATGGACAGTTACTGACATTTATGGGAACAATGTATCTTGTCAGCAGGATGTTACAGTAGTTGACGGGGAGGCTCCTTCAATTACATGTCCGTTAGATGTGCTGAGAACTGCAGACCCAACGGTATGTCATGTAGCATTAATTTTGAACGACCCTGCTACTGACGACAATTGCGGAGTGGCTTCTTATACGAACGACTATACAAATACAAATAATCCTTCTGCCATTTACTCTGTTGGCACAACTACAGTTACATACACGGTAGTTGATTTTGCAGGGAATGCCACTACTTGTACCTTCAGCGTAACTATTACAGATGATGAGGCTCCTATTGTGAACTGCCCTATGAGCAGGACTCAAACTGCTGATGCAGGAAATTGTTCTGCTTACGTTAGCATTAACGATGGTTCGGCTACCGATAATTGCGATGTTGATGCGGATAATACTTCTCATGATTATGCGGGAGGGGTTGATCAATATAATCCTTCTGGTGTTTATCCGGTAGGTTCAACTACGGTGACATTTACAGTTCCTGATATTCATGGAAATACTTCAACCTGTAGTTTCATTGTAACAATTATAGATAATGAATTGCCAACGATAACTTGTCCTGGAAATATCGTGCAAACTGCGGATGCAGGCGAGTGTGAAGCAGGCGTATCTGTGCCGGCTCCCGGAACTGGCGATAATTGTGGTGTAGCTGGAGTTGTGAATAATTATAACGGCACATCCGATGCAAGTGATGATTATAATGTAGGAACTACCACAGTTAAGTTTACAGTATCTGACATTTATGGCAACACTTCAACTTGTAATTTCACGGTGACCATTACCGATAATGAAGCGCCTTCAATTACATGCCCAACAGACATTACACGGACAGCAGATCCTTCTGTTTGTAATGCGGATATTTTCATTGCAAACCCTGTAACTGGCGACAATTGTTCAGTTGATTCCTATGTAAATGATTACACAGGAACAACCAACGCTTCAGCTAACTACATTGTAGGAACGACAACAGTAACTTACAGCATTGAAGACATTCACGGCAATACAAATACATGTGCTTTCACAGTTACAATTACAGATGATGAGGCGCCAGTAGTAACTTGCCCTGCAAGCAGAACACAATTATCAGATCCGGGTGTTTGCAGTGCTTATGTTGAAATCACTGATGGAAGCATTGATGATAATTGCGATCCCGATTGGAATAACATTTCCCATGATTACGCAGGTGGACTTGATCAATACGATCCTTCTGGTGATTATCCGGCAGGTTTGACAACAGTAACATTTACTGTTCCTGACATTCATGGAAATGTTTCAACTTGTAGCTTCACGGTTACCATTGTTGATGATGAACTTCCCCAGATTACATGTCCGGTAGATGTTATCCAAACGGCTGATGCAGGCTTATGTGAAGCTGCTGTTTCTATCCCTGCACCCTTGGTATCTGACAACTGCGTAATCGCTTCGGTAACGAACGACTACAACGGAACATCAGATGCAAGCGATGTTTATCAGGTGGGTGTTACAGTGGTAATGTGGACGGTTGTTGACACAAGCGGAAATTTGGCTGACTGCGCACAATCAATCTTGATAACTGATGATGAAAACCCGACAATCACTTGCCCTGCCACTATTACGCAAACTGCTGATGCAGGTCAGTGCAACGCGAACGTAACCGTTTCTGCGCCTGTAACTGCTGATAATTGCGCAGTTGCTGGTTGGACAAATGGTTACAACGGCACTGCCGATGCAAGCGACAACTATCCTGTAGGAACTACTTCAGTTGGCTTCACCGTAATTGACGCAAGCGGCAATTACTCAACTTGCAGTTTCACGATCACAATCACGGATAATGAAGTGCCTGTAATCACTTGTATTGACCAGACGCAAACCGCTGACCCGACTGTATGTCAGGCTTATGTAACGGTTGCCGCACAACCGACTTCTGATAATTGTGGTGTAGCAGGTACGCTGAATGATCGCTATAACAGCAACAATGGCTCAGGAACTTATCCGGTTGGAACTACCTCGGTGGTTTGGACTGTGACCGACATTCATGGAAATACAAGTTCTTGCACACAAACAATTACAGTAACGGATGATGAAGTTCCCGTTACAGTTTGTCAGGATGTAACAATTCAATTGAGTGCAACTACGAATGCAGGTTCAGCCAGCATCACAACAAGTGATATTAATAATGGCTCTACTGATAATTGCGGAATCGCTTCTTACGCATTAGATGAGACAGACTTCGATTGTTCAGAAGTAGGCGCTAACACGGTTGTGCTTACAGTAACTGACATTCATGGTAACTCAAATACTTGCTCTGCAACAGTAACAGTTGAAGACAACGTAGCACCGATTGCACTTTGTCAGGATGTAACCATCCAGTTGAGCGCAACTACGAATGCAGGCTCAGCGAGCATCACCACCGGTGATATCGACAACGGCTCAAGCGACAATTGCACGATTGCAAGTTTGGTGTTGGATGAAACAGATTTCGATTGTTCAGAAGTTGGTGCAAACACAGTAGTGTTGACGGTAACAGATGTGAACGGAAACACAACTACTTGCTCTGCAACAGTAACAGTTGAAGACAACGTAGTACCGATTGCAATCTGTCAGGATGTGACAATTCAGTTGAGCGCAACTACGAATGCAGGCTCAGCGAGCATCACAACAGGAGATATTGACAATGGTAGCAGCGACAATTGCGGAATTGCAAGCCTCGTGTTGGATGAAACAGACTTTGATTGTTCAGAAGTTGGTGCAAACACAGTAGTGTTGACGGTAACAGATGTGAACGGCAACTCAACTACTTGCAGCGCAACAGTAACAGTTGAAGACAACGTAGCACCGATTGCACTTTGCCAGAATATCACGATTAACTTACCCAGAAGTGGAACAGTAGGAATCGTGCCGGGTGATGTTGACGATGGCAGCAGTGATAATTGCGGTGTTGCTTCCTTATCAGTTGCTCCGAATAGTTTCCTTTGCACAGATCAAGGTCCAAATACGGTGGTGTTGACTGTAACAGATGTGAACGGCAATGTTTCAACCTGTACTGCGACAGTTACTGTAACTACAGACCCAATGGTTATCACGGTGCTTTCAAGCCCGACATTCAATTGCGGTTATAACATCTCCTGCAATGGAAACAGCGATGGTTCAGTTGCACTCGAAGTAGAAGGCGGATGTCTGCCATATTCATACGCATGGTCAAACGGTGCCGTAACGGAAGATTTGAGCGGATTAACTGCTGGTACTTATGATGTAACGATTACAGATGCAAATGGTGATGACGTTACAGGAAGCATCACACTCACCGAGCCGGACTTGTTGACAAATAGTGGTGTGAAATCACTTTACGAGTGCGGTTATAATATCAGTTGTAATGGAGCAAATAATGGTTCGATTGACCTGAGTGTTGCAGGAGGATGCCCTCCCTATACCTATAACTGGGTTCCGATCGGAGCAACCACGCAAGACTTAAGCGGGTTGTCTGCTGGTGTATATAAGGTGATTGTTACTGACGCAAACGGATGTAAGACAATTGGCACCTTTGTGCTGACACAGCCTGCACCAGTTGCTATTTCTTCGCTTACTTCAGTAGTATTCCCCGGAGGTGGCAATGTAAGCTGCAATGGTTCATGTGATGGTTCGATTGATTTGGAGGTAGATGGCGGTGCGGATTGCGTGGCATATACTTACAACTGGTCAGGTCCTGCTCAAACTATTACCACAACAAATACGGTTACTACGACAGCAACCATTAGCGGCAATGTGATTTCTTCTGGTAATGGCAACGGTGGCAGCCAAAGCAGTAGCAGTGGTAGCAGCGGTGGAAATCAAGCGGGTAATTGCAATGTTTCTAACAGCAGCAATGTAATTGGCGCAGTTAATCTTACTTTCGCGGATTTCGATAATATCGGAGACAAGTGTGTGTTTGAATTAGCAAATGAATTGCCCGCAGGAACTACAATCACAATTCGTATGAGACAGGAGCCGGGTCAATCGGGTACTTCATCCTTGAAAGTTTACAACTCGCAGTACGGGGTGTTGTTTGGAGCAAGCACAGGAAGTCCTGTCAGCACAACCAATGAATCCTGGTTCAATCAGACAGTAGTTACAAGTGCGCCAACGCGCTATGTGATGCTTGAAGCTACGGCATCTGCTGACTTCGATGTGGACGCAATCACCTACAGTTTTGTTCAAACTACTACGACTACTTCGACAACTACAACTACAGGACCTGCATTCACTTCAAGTTCAGAAGACCTGAGCGGATTGTGTGCCGGAACGTATAATGTGACCATTACCGATGCGAACGGATGTTCTACATCAGGTTCAATCACGCTGAATGCAGCCGCACCGATTGTAACAGGTATTTGTAATAACCAGACTGTTGTGTTTGGTTACTATCCTGAGAACGTGGCTCAAATCACAACGAATGCTACAGGTGGTATTACTCCTTATACCTACCTGTGGAGCACTGGTGAAACAACTTCAAGTATCCAGGTAGCGCCTACTGCAACCACAGCATACTCGGTGACAGTTACGGATGCGGTAGGTTGTTCAAAAGTGAGCAGCAGCACAGTTACGGTAACAGATATTCGTTGCGGAAGCAATCTGGATAGAGTTTCAATGTGCGATGGCAGCAATAAGAATCAATGTGTGAAGGTTGATGATGTTCCCGCTAAGTTGTCGTCAGGTTGGAAACTGGGTACTTGCCCTGGTATGCTACTTGCTTCGCTTAATGGAGGCAACTGTGGTCAACCCACATTGCCTACAGGAGTTTGCAATATCTGCACTCCAAGCGGACACATCAAGTTGATTCTTGTGAAGTATCTCGGACCAAACGGTGCAACGGTAAGAGTGCGTAATTATCCGCAGCAGAACGTATTCCAGATATTTACCAATGTTCAGAACGGAGAAGAATTGGTTGTAAACGGCACTTACAATAGCGGAAGTAAGCTGGATTACTTCACCTATCTTGAAGTATTAGGCTCATCAGCTCCGTATGCATTGTTGCCAACGGATTGCAACAATGGGCATGGTGCTGATATTGTTGGCAGAACTTATGGAAACTTCAAAGTGCTTGGCTTGACTGATATGAAGAACAATACGTGCGGAATGCCAACGCCATGTGCTTGTAGCGGTGGAATTGCTTTCCTCGGACTTACCTATAACGGAGCACCGGGTGCTACCATTAACGTGTATGCGAAGGATAATCATGTTGACCTGTTAGGCACATGGAGCAATTTGCAGCCTGGAGATTCCATCATTGTAAGGTCGGATGTACTCAATCTGAGTAAGTTGAACGGTGCTACCTTCTTTGAAGTAGTTGGCTTTACGCCAGACCTTGAAATCCAGACAAATTGCGGTGATTATTTAAGCGGAATGGAATACGGTCCCGTTACTGTGTTCGGATGGATTGATAAGGATGGAGGCTTGTGTAACATGCCTGCTCAGCCAGCATGTGCATGCAATGGTGGTGTAAGTTCTATCACGATGGATTACGATAAGTTCGACAGCTTGAGCTTGAACAATGCGACAATCGTTTTCTTTGCAGATTTGGCGCACCTCGATACGATAGTGAAGTTCACCGGTGTGGATGCAGGTGATCAGTTGCAGGTTTCAGCAGCAGGTTTGCCTGGTGGTATTTTCCCAGCGCTTACCTATGTGAAAGTGACTGCGCCCACAAGCTATACAGTGAGTGGCAATGGAGTTGCAGTTGGAGCTTCTTCAGGAGTAAGCACCACTGCAAATGCAATTGGTGTAGTAAATGGAACGGGAGCGTTCTTCACGAATACAGGCAATTACATGATTTTGGATTTGGGTAACACATTGCCTGCAGGTAAGAATTATACGATAACCTGGAAGAAATCAGGAACAGGCACCGCAAGCATGAAGGTGTCTGAGTCAACAAATAATTCTACCTATACGCAGAACAGCGCAACTCCGGCTACAACAACAAGCACTGCTTATGTATCCTTGACATTAACAACAGGTGTTGCTACACGCTATCTGAAAATAGAAAGCATGTCCTCTGTTGATTTTTATGTGGACGCGGCAGCTTACAGCTATGTTGTAACGCAAACTGTTGTAGCAAGACCTGACATTAAGTTGAACACTTCTTGCGCTGGAGTTCAGGATGCAATGGGTGGATTTGTGAGGGAAATGTTCATTGCTTCTTACACGGATTTGAATGGTAATTCATGCGATAATGCTTGTGGTGTGGGTAAGACAATAATGTGTCATACGCCAAGCCAGTTCCATAGTCAATCCCATGCTTCATACCATCAGAATGGTAATGGAAGCGGAAACCACACTGTGAAACCACCGCATACGCATTGCGTGAAGAACAAGGACGTAAATAAGAAGTTGCAGCAGTCAGGTTGGGCGCTTGGACCATGCCCGGTAAATGCAAAACCGGAATTCCTTGAAACAATTGGTGAACAAGGCGGAGATGGCTTTATGCTGACTGCTCAGCCCAATCCGTTCAATGAAGCTACCCGGATCAGTTTCAGATTAGCAGCGGATGAAAGAGTGAATTTGTCGGTGTACAATATAGCTGGGGTAGAACTGGCTAGATTGTTTGAGGGCGCGGCTGATGCGAATACACTTTATCAGTTCGAGTTTAATGCGAATCAAAATCCGGATGGCATGTACTTCTATCGCTTAGTAACTGAATCAGGCGATGTGTATATTAGAAAATTGATTTTGACAAAGTAAGAAGTAAGTCTTTGGAAATTTAAAAACCAAATCCCGTTCCGACTACTTTGGACGGGATTTGGCTTTTAAAATTTCTCTTTCAAAATTTGGTTTTTAATCAGTCCTGTCTTAACTTAGGTAGATAATCAACGTAAAAATGAAACTATGGAAAAAATCTACTCCTCACTATTTTTACTTGCACTTGCTTTCTCTCCAGTTTTAATATATGCCCAAAATGTAGGTGTTGGTGTTTCCAGCCCATTGGAGAAGTTGGATGTAGATGGGGCAATCAGAATTAAAACCACTACGGGTAATCTGACAGGAACCATCCGGTATAATCCGACAACTAATAAGTTTGAAGGACGCGATAATGCTTCATGGAAGGAATTTGGAAGCGGCAGCGGAACAGATGATTGGACGAAAGTAGGTGATTCGCCTAACGTAACCGATGCTGATGCGGTTTTTCATAGTGGTAATGTAGGTATTGGTACGACAATCCCTTTAACCAAACTCCATGTGAAAGGATTAGGAGCTACTGCTATAAAAGCGGAAACTTCCAACTCAAATGATACCATCCCTGCAATAAATGCAATTAACACTACAGGTATTGCGATAAAAGCCTCCACAAGCAGCGCAACTAAACCCGCATTTTATGCTTACAGCCTGTCAGGTCTTGCGATAAAAGCAGAGTCAAAAGCGGATACAATGCCAGCAATCTGGGCATTCAGCGATAGCAGCGTTGCAATAAAAGGTCAAACTAAAAATAAAGATTGGTGGGGTGTTGAAGCGTTGAATAAAGATTCTGCCGGCTATGCACTAAAAGCATGGAATGCAAAATCAGTTAATCAAGAAGGAGGAAACGCTGCCCTTTTCCTTGGAGATGTGAACCTCAAAGGAGCTTTAAGAAATACAAGCACCCTTTATGGCGGTTCTGTTGCTGTGAATGATGGAATGACAGTAGGGAACATAGCAGGCTCATCGTGTCTTACAGCTACTGCTTCAAGCATAGCTTTCAGTAAAACAATAGGGTCATTCCTTTATTTTTCAGGAAATTCTCCGACCTATTCAAATATCGGGAACAACAATCCGGCAACTCCAACGCCAGCCGTTGTCTTCGCTCCAACAGCGTATTTGGGACAATGCAGGCAGGTAACGAATTTTACGTATGAATCAACTTTTTTTGATTTTGAAACATTCCCTATTAATGTTGATTTATTTGTACGTGGTCAGTATTTGGCAACCATCAATTATCCCAATGCGAAATTGAGTCCTTTGCCAAGCAATCCTCCTTTGATTTCCAACTGGACCGCGGATGGAGGATGGTATTCAAAATGGACATTTACGAATAGCACCTGGAATGGAACAGACCCCAAAAATATCAATTGGTTCGTGAAGTGTACCAACTATGGAACAGACACGGATTACTGGGAATCCTATAAAGGCATAATCTCCTATAATTGGGGTGACAGCACATCGGCTCCGTTATATGCCGCCTTTGGTCAGGTGAGGGCATCAGGCACTTTATATGCCAACTCGATTAATGCCTATGGAGATGTGGCGGAATACTTTAAAGTGATCAGAACAGAACGCAAGCCGGAAGCCGGTGACATTGTTTCTATTTCAACGGGAAATGCGCAGGCATTTGAGTTAACCACCGTGCCGAATGACCCGTTACTTGCAGGAGTTATTTCTGAAAATCCATCCTTATTAGTAAACAGCCCGAGCGAAGGCGACCCCATTGCGCTTACAGGCAGAGTGAAAGTGAAGGTAAACCTTCAGGGCGGTAAAATTTCAGAAGGTGACCCGATTACTTCTTCTTCAATGGAGGGTGTGGGCATGAAGGCAAATGGAGAAGGAATGATTCTTGGTCATGCGCTTGAATCATTTGATGGTTCAAGAGCTGAAGTAGGGAAAGTATGGATGCTTATTTCAAGAACGCATCTTTCAAACACATCCGGAATTAAAATCGTGAAAGGTAAGGACTTTAGCCTTGGAGGTATCATGATTTCAGGCGCTGAGAAGGTTGAAAAAAACAAGAATGTAGTAATGGTGGAATGGGATGAAAAAACCCGTGCCAATATGCCCGCTGATGTGGAGTTTGATGACCTTGTGATTGACGTTACTCCGTATGGAGGCAAAGCTGATTTGATTGTAACCGCAGTGAATGCAAAAGGGTTTGAGGTTTCTATCTCTGCTCCCGTGGAATCATTCCAGGGGTTCTACTACAAGGTTGAAATTGTTTCTCCGAATCTTTATTCTGAAGAAGTAACTGCACCTGAATATGCGGCAAGCGAAGAGCAGATTGCAAGCGCTCAGGAACTTTACAAAAGATGGGAAGCAACTGCCGAGAAATTAATTGCTAAAAGCAGAAAAAGTTTAAAGGACATGCCTGCGGGATTGAAGGTTGATCAAATAAAAAAGTTCAAGGAGTCAGTGATGGAGAGTTGGAGTAAAGCTGATTCGAAATTATATGCGGAGTATCGCTCATTGCAGAATCAGTTGGGCGTTGCAATTAGCGGCAATCCAATGGTAATGCAGAAGTTGAGAGAAAATTAAATTCTACTTTACTAAACCTACGTTAAAACCCCGCCCGTTTTTTGAGCGGGGTTTTTAATTTTGTCCAATGACAAAAAGTATCAGATTTATCTGGTTGTCTGTCTTTACTTTTTTTTGTACTTCACGGATTTATTCTGCCGTAATTATCAATGAATTACTTGCCTCAAACGCCTCTATCCTTGCTGATGAGAAAAGCCAGTATGACGATTGGGTAGAGTTTTACAACAATGGAAAAGATACAGTGAGCCTTGCCGGGATGTATCTTACAAATGATTTAAAGAAAAAGGATAAATGGAGATTTCCTTCAAATATGCCCCAATTGACCAACATTCCTCCAAAAGGATTTCTGCTCGTTTGGTGTGATAAAGACTTAAATCAGGATTCTTTTTTGCACGCGGGCTTTAAACTTGACGGTGACGGGGGTGCATTTTATCTGATTGACGAAGGCGGAAAGCAGGTGAAGGATAGTGTGAAATATCCTGATCAATATCTTGATTTTTCGTATGGAAGAATGAACGAGGGAAAAGAGTGGTCTTATTTTTTATTACCTACACCGCTAAAACCCAATGAAGGTGCTTCTAAGATAACTCAGGTGTGTCCTGAACCGGTGTTTACTGTCCAAAAAAGTTTTTTCCACGATAGTGCATGGGTTGCAATTTCTGTCCCTGAAGGCTTTGAAGTGCGCTACACGATGAATGGAAGTGAACCAATAGCTTCAGGAGCCCTATATACTTCTTCGTTTCCTATATTCCAAACAACAGTTGTGCGCGCAAGAGCATTTCGTGAAGGATATCTGCATGGAAAAATTGCTTCAAAAACATTCTTTATCAATGAAGATATTTCATTGCCAATCATTTCCATTATTGCCAATTCCTCCAATCTATGGAGCTCGCAAGGCGGAATTTATACGAATCCATTCAAGGAGATTGAAGCACCTGCTCATTTTGAGTATCTGAAGAATGGAGATGATTCAATCTATGCAGAAGATGTTGCAATCAGGATATTTGGCAACACGAGTCGTAATTCATCCAAGCAATCATTTGCAATTCTATCTAAAGAAAAATTTGGCAGCGACCGGTTGAACTATTCCTTTTTCCCCGACAAGCCAGAAGTAAAAAGTGTTGATGGGATTATTCTTCGGGGTGATGTGACATCCGGCAGAGGAGGTGGTGACCGGGAAACTGCAGGCGAACGTGTCAAAAATGAGTTGATGTACCAAATCAATAGGGAAGCCGGCAAGCATTGTGATGTGCAGGCGTATCAACCAGTTGTGCTATTTCTCAACGGAAATTATTGGGGGCTTTACAATTTGATGGAGCGTAAAGGGGTTGATTTCATAAAGAATAATCATCGCGTTGAAGAGATAGATATGCTTAACAGTTATCTTCTGGATGTTGTTGAGGGCGATACGATTCACTACCAGCGTATGTTGGATTATATTGAAAGAAATAATCTTGAAGAGGATGAAAAGATAAAGCCGCTTTACTCCTGGGTGGATGTTGAAAGCCTGATTGATTATTGGCTCTTTGAAATTTATTCGGCAACGCATGATTACGCAGTAAATATCCGGATGTGGAGACCGCGGATAGAAACAGGCAAATGGCGATGGATTGCTTATGATGAAGATTCGTGGGGAGCGTATGAAGAGACTACCCTTGATGATATCACGTATGAAGATGAGGCTGAAAATATTTTTCTCATTGCTCCGATGCTGGAAAACGAAGCATTTCGAATCCGGTTTATCAATCGGCATGCAGACTTATTGAACTCCGTGTTGTCAGCCGAAAATATTCAACGGCTAATAGAAGAAATTCAACTGGTAATTAAAGATGAAAAAGTGCGTGATTATGATCGTTGGAAAAACCTGGTGCATTTTGTGGAACCAGGCTCACAAATCAGTTCTCTGAATGAATTTGCGGAAAAAAGACCGGCATTTATGAGGCAGGAAATTATGGAGAGGTTTGAAACAGATACGGTCAGTGTGATGCTGAATGTTTCAGGCAATGGGAAATTGATTGTAAACACCATTCAGCCGGCTTCGTTTCCATGGAAGGGAATTTATTTTCAGGAAATTCCCATAACGATAACTGCTATTCCCGCCCAGGGGCATCATTTCAAAGGATGGTCAGACGCAAATCTTTCATCTTCAGAAACAATTACATTAAAACTCAAAAAAGCCGTTTATCAATTGGAAGCTCACTTTGACTGAGTTTGGAGAGAAGTTTATTGTTTAAGAAACTTTCCGGTTTTAATTATCCCTTTAGTATCAATTAGTTTGAGCAAATAATTTCCGTTGGGTAATTCTTTTACAGGAATGTCAATGAATTCGATTGAAGTAGACAGGAATAATGATCTAACCTCCCTGCCACTGAAGTCAAAAATTTCAATCTTTGCATCATTTGGTGAAACCTGCAATAGCACAACTTCTGTTGCCGGGTTCGGAAAAATGGAAATCGTTTCGTTGAGCGCTTCTCTGATTCCGTCAATGACTGACACCGTGAATATTGCGGAATCCGTGCATCCGAAGAAATCACTAACGGTCAAGCCATAATTGCCGGCATTAAGGTTGCTGATGGTATTTTGCTGGCTGCCGGTGCTCCAGTCGTAGAAATAGGGTTCAGTTCCTCCGGTAATTAAAGCTTCTAGCACACCATCACCTGCACCAGTAATAGATTCGTCAGTAATTACAGCATCTGCATCAACGGGATCCGTTTGCACTTCTACTGCACCGATATCCATAGCGATTCCATAAAAGCGGGTTTCTCCACGCTGGTCGGTGGACGGGGCACCGGTGGAATCACCTGCATCAATTGCAGGGCTGCCACATAAGGGCAGGTGTGTGCGGGTGTTGCTTCCATTGTTTGCCAATGCGCCTAATTTGGCATCAACCGGATTTGCAGTTGTGCCGAGAATATCATCCATGCCCGGAATAAACCCGGCTTGTGCAATATCTGAAACAAGATTATGTCCAAGGGAAGTAGGAGTTCCGGATGCGTTAAACAGATCTGGACCATTTCCATCCGCGCTGTTATTCGCGATGATGCTGTTTGAAAATTCAAGTGCATCCCCGTTTGAAATGCCCCCGCCACTTCCGCCCGCATCGTTACCGGTTATTGTGCTGCGCTCAATCGTAATATCAAAAGAGGATGCAATTCCTCCTCCGTTTGCGCTTGACGTATTTGCGCTGATTGTGGAATTTCCAATGAAGGATTCTCCTGAACTGCTGATTCCTCCTCCTTGCCCTGAATTAGCACTATTCCCGCTAATTGTGGAATTCACGATAGTAAGGTTTGCAGTGTTGGAAATTCCTCCGCCACTTCCAGCGCTGAAATTACTGCTTACCGTACTGGCGGTAATCTGGCAGGTGCTGATATTATGGACAGCGCCACCTGAAAATCCGGAATTATTTATACGGTTATTTTGCAAATCGCATCCCGTGATTTTTGCATTCCCGGAATTATAAATACCACCTCCATTGCCAAAGTTTGCATTGTTTGAAGACACGGTGCTATTTGTCATTGTAAGAGGTCCTGTTGAATGAATACCTCCACCCACGTTGCTGAAATTATCGCTTACAATTAGGTTTGAAAACGACCCCGAGCCATTGCAGGCAATAGCTCCCCCACCAGATACGGAAGTGTTATTTTGAAAAGTGGAGTTTGTTGCGTTAAAAACTCCGGCTGATGAAAATACTGCGCCACCAAAGCCGGAAGATGCGAAATTGTTAGTCAGTGTGCATCCATAGAGGTAGAGAGAGGAAGAACTCACAATTCCCCCGCCATGTGTGCCGGTATTATTCTTTAAAACACAATACATAAGGTTCAAAGAACCGCTGTTATAGATTGCGCCACCGCTGTCAGCAGGCATTCCTTTCAGAAGCGTTAGTCTTTCAATGCTGACGGAATCCCCTGCGGTTATTTTAAAAATCCTTGAACTATTGTTGCCGCTAATAATGGTGGAATCATCTCCCAAGCCGATAATTGTTATACTCTGATTGATGTTGATTTGTCCTGAGGTAAGATGGATGGTGTCACCAAAGAGAGAAGGTGCAAACTCTATTGTATCTCCGCTGCTGGCGAGATTATTAACTGCAACGCGCAAGGATCCGCCTCCAGAGTCATTGGAATTAGTAACCGTAATGACATTTCCGGCATAAGACTGAAAGAAATAAAGAAGAAAAATCGGAATAGACAGAAATGATTTTTTCATATCAGCGGGTTGGGTTATTTCAAATTTTTCAAAAAATAAAGTTGTTGCTGCTTAGTTTTTCACGACCTGTTTCACTGCCATTCCTTCTTTGTTTCTGATTTGCAACAGGTAAATTCCGGATGCAAAAGAAGAGAGGTTAAGCTGCATACTTTCTTTAAGTGGAGTTTTAATCAGCATTCTCCCAATCGGATCAAATAAATACACAGTTGTTTCTTCATCCTGCGATAATCCAGTCACCTCAATGATAATAAAATTTTCTGTTGGATTCGGGTAGATTTTAACCTCGGCATTTAACATTCCTGCAATGGCATTGCAGGGATCAACCGTGATATCTTTACTGTCAATACTTGAACAGCCATTGGGATTTAGTAGTGAATAAGTAATAGTATGTGTGCCGGTTCCTGCGGTTGCCGGATTAAACTGCTCGTTTGAAACGCCAGGTCCCGAAAGTATTCCGCCTGTTGGGCTGCCCGCTATGTTTATGGGGGCATGGTCAATACAATAGACGGTAGTGTCAAATCCAAACAGGATAGCTTCAACAACATTCTTCACAGTTACTGTCACTTCATCCGTATCATTACAACCTGCTGCACTTGAAACAGTAACTGAATAAGTTCTTGTTGTAACCGGGCTGATGGTGATGGGATTTGAGCTTGAACTATTGCTCCAGAAATAGTCAGTTCCTCCGCTCGCGGTAAGTTGAATTGTTTCTCCTTCACAAATAGTAGTATCAGGTCCTGCATCGGCAGTCGGTGGAGACTGAACTGTCACAAGTGTTGAAGCAGAGATGCCACATCCTTCATTCGTGCTTGCTGTTACGGAGTATGTTTCATCAACAATCGGGCTTACGTCAATGGAGGCTGTTATATCGCCAGTATTCCATATATAAGTGTCACCTCCGGATACGGAAAGGGTTATAGAGCTTCCGAGACACAAGTCAACGGTTGATCCGAAATCAACAGTTGGCAGAGGGGTTACCTGCACAAAAGCACTATCCTCAGCCTGACAGCCGTTGGGTGCCGTTACCGTTACACTATAATATTCAGAACTTACAGGCGACACTGTGATAAAGCTGTTTGCATTTCCATTTTCCCAGAGATAAGTTCCACCTCCTGAGGCCTGCAGGGTGGTGTTTTCTCCTGCGCAGATTGTGTCACCAACTCCCGCGTCAGCAGCTGCTGCGGTTCTCACCGTTACAGTTACGCTATCGCTTGTAGAACAGCCGAATGAAGTCGTGACGGTGACGTGATAAGTTAAATCTGAAGTAGGTGTAATGCTGACTGAGGCTGTGGTATCACCGGTGCTCCATAAATAAACATCTCCTCCCGAGGCAGAGAGGTTTGTGCTTTCACCCTCACAAATGTCTAAGTTAGATCCGGCATCGGCAACAGGAAGCGGATTTACGGTGACAACAATATCTTCCAAAACCGTGCAAGCATTTCCCCCTGTAACAGTTACCACATAAGTTTCAGTTGAAGGTGGGCTTACTGTAATGAAGGAGGTAGTATCACCTGTGCTCCATTCCAGCGTGCCGTTTCCGGTAGCAGTTAATGTTGCGCTTTCGCCTGCACAAAGGATTTCATCGCTGCTCACCACTACGAAAGGCAATTGCAACACCGTAACTATTGCGGAATCAATGCCGGAGCAATTGTTGTTGTCAACAACAGTTACGCTGTAATCACCTCCATCAGTTGCATAAATTGTTTGTGTATTCTCACCGGTTGACCAAGTATAGTTTGCCCCCGGATTTCCGGCATCAAAAATCGCGCTGTCTCCATCGCAAAGATTCACGTCATTCAGCATAACAGTAAGTCCGCTACCAAATAATACTGTTGCTGAATCAGAATTAACACAACTGTTTGCATTTGTCACGGTAACATAAAAAGTGCCTTCTACGCTTACAGCAATAGTTTGCGAGGTATCAGAAGTTGACCAGAAAAAATGAGCACCTGCGTTTCCTGCATCAAGAACTGTTGTACTTCCTGGGCAAATTGTTGCATCGGTAATATTCACTACAGGTAAGGGGTTAACGGTTACAGTAGCACTGTCAGAAGCAGTGCATCCGTTACCATCGGTAATGGTGACGGAATAGTTTTTTGTAATAAAGGGAATCGGAATAATTGATGCAGTGCTTTGTCCGGTGCTCCATTGAAATTGAGTTCCGCTATTGCTGGAAGCCGTGAGGGTGATAGTATCTCCTCTGCAAATCGTTGCATCTTCGCCCGCATCAATATCCGGCAGAATAACAGATACGAGCATAGAATCAAAAACAGAGCAGCCTCCATTGTTAACACTCCACAACAAAACATTCATGCCTGCTACGGTAGGAGTGAAGGTAGCGTTTGGCGAATTCAGGTTATCAAACATTCCGCCACCGGCTTCCAGTGACCAACTACCTATGCCGATTGCAGGAGAACTGGCGGCAAGTTGTAGGGGTGCATTAAAGCACACGGTGTCATCAGCGCCAGCATCAGCGGTCGGTTGGGTATAGATTTTAACGGAGTGGCAATCTGTTGAAGCATCTAAACAACCAGCACCTTGTAAATTGCTGTAAGGTTGCCCGAGGTAGAGTGATAGATTAACCGAATCTCTGAAATAAGAAACACCGCACACCTGGTAGTCCGTGCCGTTTGCGGAGCCAGGGTAAGTAAGAGCATTTGAAAGGTCTTTGTCAAATGCGATGATAGCGCCTGTATTATTCAACGTGACAAACTCATAGCCAAATTCAAGCGTGTCAGGCTGACCCGGCAGCATGATATTTCCCGGTCCGGTAATGGTAGTCAGGTAATTGCCATAATTCCCCGCATCAAAGCCTGCGGAAACAAGGTAATAGGCACGTCCGCGTTGCAGCGGGATAGATGGCAGGTAAGAAAACCCTACATTTCCGCTGCTGTCGTCATTTGCAGCGATGAAAGTCACCGGTGGATTTGCAGTCAGATCAAACGGGTCGGTATAGAGAAACAGAATGCCGTCATAGCCAAGTTGTATTTGACTAAAGCTGTAATTTCCTGATACATCTACTTGAAATGCCTTTACATCGAATGTCGGATTATTTCCTGAACAGCAAGTGCCATCTGCAAATGGTCTGCCGGGAAGCGGGTCCCAGGTAAAATAGACCAAAGTGCTTCCGTTGATTTCATTGGTGGTGGCAGGAAAAAAATTCCTGGAAAATTCCGGTGTCAAATCAAGGTTCAGCAAAGGGCTTCCGGCACAGGCATGTGTTGATCCCCCATCAAATGTCCCGGCATCCGATGCGTGAATATCAACTGTTACATCATCGGTAGCCGTGCATCCGATATTGTTTGTAGAGGTAACGCTGTAAATGGTAGTTATGGGTGGAGATACAAAAATACTCTGTGTGGAATCGCCAGTACTCCATACATAGCTCATTCCTCCGGTAGCGGTGAGCGTCACTGTGCCGCCTGCGCAAAGGGTATCACCATCTCCCGCATCCACCGTGCCGCCTGATAAAACCACCGCAGTGTGGCAATCAACGGTTAATTCAGCGCAGGAGTTACCGCTGATGTCATTTTCCAACACACTTTTAGGTAAACCGATATATGCTGTTATATTTACATTAGCGGAAATGTATGAAATGCCACATACACTGAACGTATCACCGGCAGGCGAACCAGGAAATGTTGTGGTATTGGTCAAGTCGTCACCGATAGAGACGATAATGCCATTTGAATTAGATACCACATAATTGTAATCGTAAGGAAGATCGGCAGCGGTTGGGTTCGTAAGCAGCAAACTTCCGGGACCACTGAACGTAGTGGTGTAATTGCCGAAATCGCTTGTGCCATAACCGGTTGAAATGAGATAATAGTTTACTCCTTGCGTAAGAGTCATCCCTGTGATTTCTGAAAAGCCGGAACCGAGGTTGGGATCGTCATCATTTCCGGCAATAAAGGTGGTCGGGGGATTTACCGAAAGGTCAAACGGGTCAGTGTAGATGTACACTACTCCATCATAGACGCTTTGCGTTTGGTTGAGGCCGTAAGTGCCCGATACTGTTACCTGAAATCCCACCTGCTGATACGGAGGGTTTACCGAAATCCCCCAGCAGCATGAGCCGTCATCATCAAACGGACGACCCGGTAGCGGGTTCCAGTTGGGCACATCGTTCGAGTTTCCATTGATGCTTGTGGTGGGCGTACTGCCAAGATATGAGGGCGATAAGCCAAGATTGAGCGTGGAAAAACCGGAACACGCAACTGTAGTGCCTGTATCAATCGTTCCTGCATCAGCGCTCAGCGTGTTGCAATCAAACACAACTAGATCATCAACTCCTAAAATGAATTTGTTGATGGAATTATTTCTAAAAGCGAGATACACCGTTTGGTTGGCATAGCCGCTCAGGTCGGCATTTCGTTTTGTCCATCCCACGTTTTCTGAAGCAATAGAGAATAGTGGAGAGTGTGCAAGAAAGCCGTTCACAGTAGGCGTGGTGGTGCTGATGCGCACTTCATAGCCATCGCCTGCGGCAATGAATGCGTTAGCAAACCACGTCACTGCGCTGTTGCCTTGCGTAGCAATGGCTGGCGTAATGAGCCAGTCGTTTGCCTGCCCTACTGGCAAATATTTTGAAGTGCTTGCAGCAAACGTATCGCCCGGATTAGCGAAATCATCAAGCGCCACCCATGCGTCAGTAATCTGGCTGGGAACGGTGAGGGTAGAATCAGGCGTCAGCCCGTCCACGTTAATCAGCGTCCATGTGTTCGGAATGCCTTGCTGAAAGTCTTCCTGAAAAATGTATTGTGCGAAAATTGCAGAGGAGGTAAACAGAAGCAGTGAAAGGCTGACAATAATTTTGTTCATGCTTGAATTGGGTTGAATAAAGCGAAATGAAAATTCACGCTAATAATAGGAATATTCACGCAGAAAACGAAATGGCTGATGGCAATAGGAGAAATCTGTTTGAGCAGGAGTCGCTCTGTCAGGAACGCCTCTTCATTCCCCTAAAATCATTTTCACATACTTCCTATGCTTCTTGAAAGATTTTATCTACTTTTGCAATCCATTTTTAAAAAACAGGACATAGCAGCATGAATACTGCCAATTACGAAACAACCCTTATTCTGACTCCGGAAAAGTCAGATTCCGAGGTGAGCAAGCTCATCAAGGGTTATGCGAAGTTCCTGAAAACCAGCGGGGCAAAGGTTATCCATGAGGAACCCTGGGGTTTAAGGAATTTAGTTTATCCGATTAAGAAAAAGAATACAGGCTACTACTTTACGGTAGAGTATTCGGGACCCACCACAGTGATTGCCGACTTTGAGTTGAGCCTCAAGCGCGATGAAGATGTGCTGCGGTTTCTCACAATCAAGCTCGACAAATTCGCCATTGACTACAATGAGCGCAGGCGCAAAGGTTTGATTGGCAGAGATAAGCAGCCGAAGAAAGCTGTAGAAGCAGCTCCCGTTGTTGAACAAACTGTAAAAGCCGCAGAATGAAACCGAATAACTCCTACGACAGCAAGAATAAAAAGGACATCAAGTTTCTCACATCGCCCAAGTTGGGGATGATGAAGAAAAAATATTGCCGCTTCAAAAAATCAGGAATTAAGTACATTGATTACAAAGACCCTGACTTTTTACTGAAATTCATTAATGAGCAAGGAAAGTTGTTGCCCCGCAGACTTACTGGCAATTCGCTGAAATATCAGCGCAAGGTTGCCGTAGCCGTGAAGCGCGCGCGCCACCTCGCATTGTTGCCTTATGTTGCTGACTTGTTAAAATAATCATCGCCATGGAAGTAGTATTGTTACAAGATGTAGATAAACTCGGTGCGCAAAATGCGATTGTGAAGGTGAAGCCCGGCTTTGCCCGCAATTACCTTATTCCGCGCGGCATGGCATTGGTTGCCAATGACGGAAACAAAAAATTTGCGACTGAAAAGCAAAAGCAGCAAACACGCAGGGAAGAAAAGTTGTTGAGCCAGCTTCAAACGATTGTTGACCAATTGAAGAAAACAGTGGTGAAGATTGGTGCGAAGACAGGTACTTCCGGTAAAATCTTCGGAAGCGTGACCACGTTGCAATTAGCGGATGCTATCAAAAAGCAATTTGGCGTTAATATTGACCGCAAAAAGATTTCCATTATTGATGAGGAAATCAAAATGCTCGGCTCCTATAAAGCCCTCGTTGATCTCCACAAAGATGTAAAGGTGGAGATTGATTTTGAAGTGGTAGCTGAATAAGTTCCTTCCTTCGCTTATTTTTCTCTTCATTTAATTGGTGTTTACTGTTTTTAAACGAGTGTGGCAGTCGCGCTGAGTTTATCCAATTGGCAATTGAATACGCGCCTGTGATGTTTACATTTTGAAAAATTGGGGAGAAGCCATAATTTCGGAGAAATCATGGCGGAGAAAATAAGAAACAAAAGAAAAAGAGCAATAAGCGCCTCTGAATACATTGATTTGTTCAGAGCTTTCCGCAAATCACAGCGGCTTGAAATTGCAAGACAAATTAATTTGCTCGCCTTTAAGCAGGAATGGCACAAACTCTCCGGACAAATGCCTGACGCAGGAATTTCCGCTAAGGAAATTATGCAGGAAGTAAAAGCAGTCCGCTAAGGCAAAGGCTGAGACTGCCAGAATTATCATTGACACTAACTGGTACGTTAGCGCTTCCATCAATAAAGCATCAAGAAGAAAACTCTACAGAATTTTTACGCATCCGTCAGTGCGGATTTATTCTTGTGAAGAACTGTTGGATGAATACCGTAATGTAATTGCACGCGGAAAATTTGCTGCTTTAATTTCGTCAGTGCAATCTGAAAAATGGATTAGGCTTTGTATGAGAGTAACGGTGAAAGCAACTCTAAGGAAAAAAGTATCCGTAAGCCGCGACTCGAAAAACAATTATTTGCTCTCTCTTTCCGAAGAATGTAATGCGGATTATCTGGTAACGGGTGATGACGACCTTCTTTCTCTCGGGAAGTATAAGAGAACGAAAATTGTAAATATGCCGGATTTTCTCAAAGCTCTTTCGGACTTATAGACTGGACAATAAACGGAAGCCGGGGATTTGTATGAATATTCCGCAACCTGCGCAACTCTGTTTGGTGTCGGGCATTTGGATAATTTAAAGAGGGTTCTTACTATTTAACACATATTTTTCTGCAAATGCAACTACCTGTCGCCAGCGAGTCAGCATAAGAATACAGCCTTTCAATTTACAGCATTTCCGGCACCTCTTAAAAATCACGGTTTCCCGTGCTTGGTGGTTTTGATATTTTCCTCGAATTTTATACATCAATTAAATAAAACCTAAC